>WLWD01003354.1_pt1 | contig 32507 bp, 15 predicted proteins | sample 6712731 | NCBI WGS metagenome assembly WLWD01 (sample SAMN12718690, study PRJNA576275) | sponge metagenome | isolation source: marine sponge | host: Mycale hentscheli | place: New Zealand: South Island, Marlborough, Capsize Point | collected 2014-11-01
TTACAGCTTTGACACTTTTTTGCCAAAATTCCTGTTTTTTTACAGAGCCTGTCACACATTTTGGAGGATTTTGTGTTTTTGATAAGCAGTCATATATACATGGAAGGCTGGGACTTAATGTTTTTATAGTCAAATGTAATAGTTGGTGCCAATTCCGTTAAATAGTAAGGCTTCGGCTTAACCTTCAATAAGATATATAGTACTTATTACATGAGTCAGAGTGTGATATGGTGAAATATTTCACGAGCAGGCTAATTTATTTTCAAGAGCCAAAGGCGAGTGAAAATAAAGCCTGAGAGTGAAATATCTAGCCATTATCACTCTGACGAGTGTAATAAGTGGTTTATTCCACACTAGATATCTTTACTACTGTAGTTAGTACTACAGGTAGGGTAACTCTCAGCCTAAAGTTGGTCCTTGTAGCTGCCATTAATAACGACGTTTTATACTAACACAGCTCAGTTTGATTCACGAACACACACACCTGCCCAGCTAACCTGTTGAACATTTAACACACACACACACACACACCTTTTTCTCGCTGACTTTTCTTGACCCAAGTATTCATGAATACACACACACACACACAGTAGTCGTTACTGATGACACTTTACCAACCCGACTACCACAGTATTTCACTTAGTTTCTACTTAGTTACCAAAGTATTTCAATTAGTTATGTACTATTTCACTTTCCCCGTGCGATTTCATTTGAACAGCGATTTTTCCCATACATTTTTTAATGGGCAACTTACGTGTCCTACTAGTTAATATATATATATATATATAATATATTTCTTTGAGTTTCTAGACAAATCAAGATGTGCGTATACTTGTGTGTATGTGCATGCGAACTTTTTTATATGAATAAAAGAAAAAAGAACATAAATTATATATTCATGTTCACCAAATTAATTCCTGGTTTATGCCTGGTCCTCCAATTGAATTGAAACAGCATGAATATATTCTTTCCTATATTTAGAATTAAGCAGGTTTGCATATGCACATGTTGTGTATGTATACTAACCCATTGCTTGGCACCATGTTGGTGCCTTCTGTGATGAGACCCTGCTCCTGTTCTTTTAGCCATAGAGTACGAAATGCCTTCAGGGGATAAATTCTTAGTCACACTGGTTCTTCTTTTTTTTTTTGCAAGTGATACTTTATATTTTACTGAAATCTTCTGATCATATTATTCCGGAAATACTTCTACAGAAAACACAATCATATACTCAATGAACTCTGGAAGAGTACTAATAGTAACAGCTGGCTACACTATCTGACAATAATGTTCAACATAATAGTCACAATTGACTTAATATATCAACACTATGTCTCATACAAATTGACCAGATAGATAATGAAAGATCAAATAATAGGGGCGTAGGAAGGAAAGCGGGAGGGTGGAGAAGACAACCATCTTTCTAGAGTCTTTGCATCCCTTGGTTCAATGCTAGAACAACACAATTCACAACCTTCCATATTCAAACAAAGTTCCATCACTAATAATTTCTGCTCTACTATGCTAAAATGGCATTCTTAGGATCCACATTACTACACACATTTATCATAACACATCAGCAGTATTGCTGCACGGAAGTAAATATTCTATTTCATTAGTGGCCTCAGTGGTTGATCATATATGAGCATGTGCATAGGTGACTAGATGTGAAGTTAGCTACACAGTTTGTTTTAATGTATAATGATTTGTTGTAACATAAATAATGTGATGGAGCAGCATAATCGCATTTGTCTGTGGCATGATACAAAGAATGTTCTAGAAGTAGTTATACAATTTACTGAGTGCCTTTAGTTTACTTGTTTAGTCCTGCCCTCAGTTGTCACTGGTCATTGTTGTGGAAACCTCCTAGCCACACTGCTACAATGCTTCAATAGTGCTGGCTAGTTCTACCTACATAGACTTGTCTTCACCAGACAAACCTAGCCACCTAACATTCATGTGCATGTTAGTTACTCATCATGATATCTCCATAGCCCCAGTCTTATGTTTCTCCATAGCCCCAGTCTTATTTTTCTCCATAATGAACATATTTAATTTAAATATGCTACATCCTCAAAACAAGCATAAAAACACATTTAATTACTACATAAAGTAAAAGTCAAAAATGGAAGTGGCATAATATACAATTCCCTTTATATGTACCTAGTTTTATGCTTTTATCACAAAGTGCACAATTCTAGACTTTTGCTGTGCAGCCTCATTAAATACCCCTACAGTAAATCATAGTCTGACTACCGTCTGCTTCTTTGAATACTCACAAAATTTGTCTTAAAAAAAACACCCCTTCTTTGGTCCTCCCCTGTAAGATTTAAAAGCATTGAAGAGGTCAATTTACCAAGTGTGAAGTTGTGCTCTGGGGGTAGGGGAGTTCTTGCTTCTTCTTCTTCTTTTTTTTCTTTTTTTTATAGCTAGCTACATGTAGTTGGTATCAAATTCAATTGGCTTGAATCTACAACGCAAGATATTTGAAACATGTGCCTACAGAAAATGATGGGTCATGGCTCGCTTCTGTGGCCTCTAAGCCAAAGTACTCCCAATATACGTGATAGACGAGATATAAGGTAACTCACAGGCGGGGGCGTCTCCTACAAAGTTCTTCTCACAGTCGTCCCGATCACTAACAAGCTATAATTAATTGTGGGAGGAGTGAATGTAGCGGTCTTTACCCATATTGGTGAAGTTGTGAGCTCCAGCCTACTTCGCCGCCGCCGTAGGGAAGGCTTGACTGTCTGCGCTGTGATAGGCGAAAAAGGGGGCGGGGGTTGCAGGGAGGGGAGGGGGGGAGGGAGGGAGGGTTCAGGGGGAAAGTCCCCTTTCCTTCGAGTCGATGTTGTACAATTGCAATTTTATTTTTGTACGAACAATTGCGTGCTAATTTATACTCTTCTCATAAATAAATAAATGAGGTTAACGGAGGGAGCCTGCTGGTCTCTCTTCCTGGGGTTTGGTGAACCTACATGCATAGGCTCCAACCGTCCCGAAATGTCTGGGACCGTCCCGGATTTGTTAACTTTGTCCCCGGTCCCGGAAGAGACTACTATTTGTCCCGGAAAGTTACTTTAACCGCAAAAGGTAAAGTGTGTCTACGCGAAATGGGAAAAGATCGTCAGAATCACAAATGCAGGGGTAGATTCACGATTATTGTAGAGGTTGACATGACTGATTGCGGTCCTCCCAAGCCTAAAAGAGCCAGAAGGCAATGTCATTTTGATTTTAGCTGGCCTCAACAATTCCCTGGTATCGGGAGAAGCTCTAAAGGTAAAAGCAGTAATAAAGTAGTGGTTATTTACTACTTTCTAGCTAGCACAACAAACTTTGTATAATAATGACTATAAAATAAATACATAAACAAAAGCAACAGCAATTTACTATTACAATGAACAGTCATTTAGTGTAGGGAGTAATGTTTGGATATATATTTTGATACATCAAATGTAAATCTCTTCCAAGGTTTGAGGTAGTTGTATACAACTATCGTAAAACTTAGATGAACTAGAATAAAGTTTCGTGCAATATCTCTGTCCTCATTGAGTAAGCACTTAATAATGAAAAAGATCATTATTCTTTTCCACAGAAAATTTTTTAAACTTTCAAAAATCCAATATAATTTAAATGCTACACCTATTTATTAGTCTTAATCGTACTAATTTAGTTAATTAGTGGCGGGCGTGGCTATGGTCCCTGAAGCTCCTTTGGAAAAGTTGGAGGGTATGTACATGCATGTGGTCACGTGGTATGATGTAGTATGACCGATTGAGAGTATACTCTGCGCAGGCGTGTAAGCTACACGTGTACTTGGCTGCCGCGTTACACAGGCGGATTCTAAGTGGTTGAGCATCTTGGTCGGTTCTCCCACCGTCCTCCCCTACACCTTCCTTTCATTGCCTAGTTTATATAGCAGCACTATTTCATTTTTCCACCATTTAATGGTGTGATAGCCAGGCTAGGCAAATTACCCTCACGGCCCCAACTGGCCGTGGGGTTTTCCCCCAAAGCGGAGGGAAGTCCCTATTGGTAAGCAGGCCGAACGCATGCGTACTAACATTAACCAGCTTGCAACGGGAGAGACTAGCCTGGCTTCCTCCAAATAATAATTACATTATGTCAAGTCACTCAGTACTATAGTGACCATAGTTAAATGTACGAATACATACATTTATACAACACAGTCGAATAGCACGCGTAATTTCGCGATCAATTTTGTTTTCCTGCGCACGTAGGCGTGGCTAAGACTACAACGATTTTCAGGGAAAGAAGCGGGTAACTTTGGCTGTCTAGTTTGCTCTTCTCTGTGTCTCTATAGACACACTAAGGAGTTATTGGAGTAGAAATATCTCACCTGAAGTAAACTGAGACTTTATTGAGGCCTTAGAGGTAAGTCATTGTCTTTTGTGGTTCTCTGTTTCTAGTCAGGTAAATATGGCAGCCATATTTGAGAGATCTAAAATCTCTTTTGGGGAGGAATTAGGTGAGGGACACAGTTTTAGTTAAGGTTAGTTTTATTTACAGTTAACTAGTCTTACTTTGTCAATTTATTGAGACTTCAAGAGCATTGAAACAAAAATGTCAGACACAAAGTGAAAAAAAAACACGTAATGAACTGGAATTTGAAACTAAATGTTAATGTTTTGTTCTTGAAATTCAGGAAATACTATTTCTTCTTCAATTTCTTCTTCAATTTCTTCTTCTAAGTCATCACTGCTTGAGTCTGATTCTAGAGATGATGACATAGAAGAATCAGTCATGTCACAGCCTCTGTGGACTTGCTGGACGTTGGTGCAGTTTTGACAACTACAACCGGGTCCACATGAATGCCCGCCTTTCCTGCATCCACAACGCTGGGAAGTACACCCCTTCTTACAGCTACACCCCTTAGTTAGGAAGGTAATTGTTTCTAAAACTAATTTCTGGACACTAGGGCATTCCCAATCAAATACATAATTGCCGTCATTGTTCTTTGTCCAACCATAAAGATCACGCTGGGGAAGAGAGTCGTGTATGTTTTCCTTGAAAGAGTTGAACCACATCTGAGCAATCCAGCAAGATCTTAACCAGTGGCGCCACGTAGATGTATGTGAGGGCATACGATCTTCTTCACATAATATTCTGTCTGAAACTATAGCACGAATTGTATTGTACCACTCTATGTGTTGGTTTGCTCCATTGCAGGCATTAAACAATTTGTGTGGGGTTTTAGAGCCTTTTAGAGACACAATTGCAGAGTAGTGTTTTTTAAAATACAAAGTTCCTATTAGAAGTCACATATAGTATGAGTATTTCTTAGAGGCTTGCATGCAGTTAAGAAAAAACATGGCATCTAGTATGACTGTATCAGCCTTCCAATCGGTAGGGAGTGTGTCTGTTACCACTCGTGCTGTAGGCCCAGCAAGAAGTAGAGGCAGCAAGAAGTACAGTGCCTGCCACCATAACTTTCCAATTTTTCAAAAAATCATAACTCCACCGTAGCTGGTTCGATTTCCAAAAAATTTATATCAAAATACTGGTAAAGCGACGCTCTATAAATTGACTCAGCTAACTAAAATTTGAGAGGGGGAAAAAAATTTGCGATTATTTGCATTATGTGTCTATGGAGCACTTGCCGCAAGCAAGAATAAAAAAATTTGTCGACTTGATTGTGCTCGTTTGCGCTGCTGATTCTACGTTGTTTGTTTCTCCTGGAGCTTTTTGTTGCTGTTCTGTGATGAGTGAAGGTCCTGCAAGTACTGGTAGGTGGGGGAAGAAGAGGAAGGGTCTAGCTAGAGCTCAAATCATGAGGGAAGCTAAGAAACTGAAGAGGGAAGGTGATAGCATGGAAAGGCTAGATTGTGAGCCAGTACAGCATCCAGCAGAAGAGCCTGCACAATTAGCTGAGCATGAGGAGCCTACACAAGTAGCTGAGCATGAGGAGCCTGCGTCAGTGACTATGGGAGAAGGTGAGCAGCATGCACGATCGACTTCATATTCTGTTCATGAAGACAGAGTTGGAGGACGACCCTGACGGAGATACTGAAGAAGAAGAAGAGTATAATAGTCCACAAGAGGCATTTGATGATTTTGTGCTCACCCTGACTCGGGATCAGCGCAAGATGCTATCTGTTCTTCTCTATGAAAGCTTTAGAGGCCGTCAGAAGATGAGCAAGATGGATGCTGCACAGGAGTCTGCAAGCATTACAGGTCTATATGTAATTTTTAACACAACCATATTTATTTATCTATTTATTTATTTATTTATTTATTTATTATTGATTGATTGATTGATTTTTTTTTTCCCTAGGATTTACTGAGAGGAGTGTTCGAAGTTACAGGAAAGAATTTTTTGAGAATCAATACAGCATGAAGGAAAGTCGGCAAGGAAAGCAGGAACGTCTTCTGGTATTGAGTGACGAAGACTTGCGAGAAAGTGCTGCAAAGTGGGTTCGTGACAATGCATTTCAGAAAGGAAAGCCTAACATGACCTCATTAGACTTTTGTGATTTTGTTAACTCCACTCTGCTTCCTAGCCACCACTTGCCGCCACACTTTCCCAGGTCCATTTCTCTTCGTACTGCAGTTCGCTGGCTCCATCGCTTGGGTTTCAAGCCAATGTCTCACGAGAAGGGAGTATACATTGATGGCCATGAGCGTGAAGATGTCGTGAAGTATCGAGCTGAGTATTTAAACCTCATGGAAAGTTATCGAAATACTCATCAACCTAGACCTCTCTGCAGTGATGAAACACCGCCTCCTGCTCCATCCACTTCTATACTTCCAGAACAGTTTGACAGAAAGTTGGTCATAATCTATCATGATGAGTCTATTTTCAGTGTAAATGAGGATCAAACATGGATGTGGGGAACTGAAGATAAACCAGCTATTCTTCCGAAAACTAAAGGAAGTGGAATTATGGTTAGTGATTTTATCGATGAGCACAATGGCTTTTTAAAACTTTCGTCTGAAGAACTTGAAGGTGCGAGAAAAACAGATCGTAAATTTCCACAAGAGGCGAGGGAATTATTTGAGTATGGTGCGGCAAGGGCGGGATATTGGACTGGAGAGAAATTCATGAGACAAATTGAAACAGCATGCAAGTTAGCTGAATATAAATACCCGTCATCAACACACACTCTGGTATGGCTTTTTGACCAAAGCAGTTGCCACAAAGCTTATGCTCCTGATGCTCTCAATGTGAACAACATGAATGCTAAACCAGGTGGTGCTCAAGCTGTAATGAGAGACACTGTGTGGGCTGGCAAAGTACAAACAATGGTTGATACTAATGGCATTCCTAAAGGAATGAAACAAGTACTGGAGGAAAGGGGAATCAACACGGCCACATTGTTAGGTCCAGACATGAAAATCATCTTGGCCAATCATGACGATTTCAAATCTGAGAAGACCATCGTGGAAAATTACATCATTAATCGCGGCCACTACGTACATTTTATCCCTAAGTTTCATTGTGAAATGAACCCAATAGAACGTGTCTGGGGTCAGGCAAAGAGATACACAAGAATGTATACCAACTTTACATTGCCTGGATTGCGAAATATTATCGAGCCTGGTCTTAATTCAGTCACACTGGATAATATCAGAAATTTTTTTCGTAAAGCCAGGGATTATGAGCGAGCTTATCAGGAAGGACATACTGCTGGGAAAATGGCAGTAAAGAAGTATAAATCTCACCGTCGAATTTTTTTTGAAGATGTGTAAATTAGGTTCACTGAATCAGGTATTTTTTTCCCCAAGAGAACGTTTTATTTAATAACTATTTTTTAACATTTTTTTTTGAAATTCTGTCTTACAGAACTCTCAACATTAACCTATTAATCATTTTAGTGATTAAAAAAAAAAATTCTTTGACATCATAATTTTTAATAAAATTTTGAAGTTTTCGGAAGAATAAATTATTAAAATTTTGTACAACAAAATTTTGAGAACCTGTCTTACAGAAATGTAGTATAGTTATATAATGATACAATATATACTGCTGAAATGGTCAAAAATGAATCCAGTGGATTTTAATAGATTTTTTAATGTTTTTTTTTTACCTCTTCACATAAACCCGCCATTTATTTAAGCAATTTGGTTGCTATGGTAACAAAATCCAGTATGTTGTGATGGACATCTCAAACAATCATTCTGCCAAGTTCTTTGAAATTCTGTAAAGCAGAATTGCTACAATAATTTTTGCAAAGATCAAATTGGAAAGTTATGGTGGCAAGCACTGTAGAGGCAGCAAGAAGTAGAGGCAACAAGAAGTAGAGGCAGCAAGCAGTGGAGGCACCAAGAAGTAGAGGCAGCAAGCAGTGGAGACAGCAAAAAGTGAAGGCAGCAAGAAGTAGAGGCACAGTGAAGATGAATATACACCTAATATTTTTATTGCATTGTATTAGTATTGCATTGTATTATTGCCTTGGGGGGAAAAAAGGTACATACAAAAAGTCAATAAAAAAAAAAATCAGTGTAAAGGACACAAACTTTAGTGTCTTTATTTGAGAGAAGTAACATTATAGAATAACTTTAAGCTATTAATATCAACTCCATACCTACAAAACAAATTTGTCAGAAGCCTCAAAAGTGGTGGTTAGGGAGACAATATCCTCTATAACTTGACTTCTTGAAGCGGTAAGACCACATGGTGGAGTGCTAAACCTATATATAAACATTGTTATGTGCCATTTTTATCAATGGGCATTGCTTCATACCAGAGTTATAAAAATAATACGAAAACTGTGGTTTTGTTGTTTGCTTAGCTGGCTAGGAAATTAAATCTCGAGATTTAGAGGACTGCGCATACGCGCGCGGTTAGACTGAACACAAGTCACCTATATGATAATCGATTCACCAGCACGACTAAAGATCAAAGTCAAGTGGCAGAAAAAAACTGATTCGTTTACAAATTTGCTGAATGTGCAAATAGCTAAAGTGACCCGTCTATTACAAAAGAGTCAACAAGAATAATAGTGAGGCTCATCGCTGGCAATTCAGATCTATAACCTGGAGGACGAGCCATCTATATAAGAGAAAGAATGCAACATGGACACGACATAACACAGGAGGACAAATGAGATTAGCCCAGTGAGTGTCGTATACCTTTTGGTAACTTCTTTAATACCACCTTGATGTAAATAGCATAAATACTGGAAGACCCCACAGTGTAAAAGTTCAGAAGCTAAAGAATATATAGTTGGAAATCAATTAAGAGCTCAGTAGTATTTCTCATATGTACCACTCTCTCTCACTCCACTTCTCCATGAAGAGATTATGTTTAGGTGTGGGGTTATGCATTTGAAATCAGTATGGATCAAAATGCAGGAATAATGTTATTTTGGAGGTTGTTTTTTTTTTGTTTTTTTTTGCACAGCTAGCTATAACTTCTTTAATATTCAATGTAAAGAACCTGAAGTAAAAAATCGTGTTAAAATTCTCCTTTGTATGCCCTGTAGACCTCAGGAGTTTAAAAATGTTGAACAAAATTAATTGAAGCATAAATAAATGTGACCACTACAAAAAGCTGTAATTGCACTCCTACAATTTAAAAATAAATACTATATCTCTAACCTTATAGTTTTTCTTAATTTCTTTCTCAGCCTTCTTTTACTCATTAGATGTATTCTCTCTCTTTCACAGGCTTTTTTTTAAACAATACAGAATTAATATTATTTGGTTGCCATCACTGGTCGAAAAAATGGTGAAGTAAAAAAATTCAACGAATAAAAAAAAATCTTTGAAAAAAGAGAATTTTCGTTGGTCTGTTGAGAGTGAGACTGTAGCAGTACCCCTTAACAAAATAAATACAGAATCGGAGTGTTTGTTTGCCAGCTGGTTGTCGTAGCTCAGTGGCAGAGCGCTTGTGCCTTAAGCGGTGGTCCTGGAAAAAGCCTGTGAAAGAGAGAGAATGCATCTTACCTTATAGTTATTATTAATCACTAATATATATTTCAAGTGACATTTTATAATTTATACATCTTGTTATTCCTTTCACACAGGAATATTTCTTCTTATTATGAAATTTGTAAAAAAAAAAAGGGGAGGGGGGGAAAAGAGTTTGTTCAGGGTGAATCCCTGGAGGGTGGTTTGGCAGCTTGAGCAGACCCATCTGTAGACTTTGATGTAGTAAACTCAGTGACAGTCTGAAGAAGAAAAGACTTTATCTCAGCTTCTGGAATAGTACGAGAAAGTCTGGGACCTGATAAAATCAGTGTCTCTTCGTTGGTATAAGAATCCACTTGAGATTTAGATCCCGGACCAGTAGACGAACTGAAATGAAGGATAGTTACAAGGAGTAGCTAGCTGCATATCAGTAATCAAACAACTAGTGTGCTTGAGCACAAATGACTAGCGAACCTGCCTAGTTAAGTTACATAAAACTATACAGTATTGTTATATGATTATTTTACCTGAAGCAGCTATTATTTTTATACTTCATAATGAATTCAATTTCTAAAAGTATTGCATAAAGGCAATTGACCATTAATTTTAGCAAACAATTCTACCTCAATTTTCCTGGGTGTGTAACTTCTGTAATAAGTTTAAGCCATACTGACTATCTCAATTACCAACTTTTGACAGCAAGCTCTCAGCTACAAAAAAAAGCCAGAGTTATTTTTGCAATATTAGCTAATAGATAATAAATATGGAATTTCTACTTACCTCAGCTTCACCAAATAGTAGCAGCTTCTATATTAAGCCATTGCCTATATACCAGCCTACTCAGCTACCAAAAAGAGGCAGAGTTTTTAAATAGCGTCTGGCAATGCCATAGTAACCAGTCACTACAACTTTTGCGACTTGAAAAACAAGCGTTTCCCAGAAATTTTCACACAATTTGGAGTCTAAGTTTAAAAATAAGGTTTGCTTAATGTTGTAGTATAAGAAGAACTTCAGGCAAACTTAAAAGCCGTGTTTCTAGGAGAAAAAAGCACCCACACATGCGTTACGTACCATCCATACATATATATAAAATTTATAATTTTATAACATTACCAAATTTTCAATTGTTCAACCCAAGTAACAGTCATTCTGGCTTCGCTCACTCACCAAAAACTCATCTTAATTAATGTGTAGAACATGTGAGGTGAGGGGAGCAGACACTGGCCAACCAATATTAATTTTGGACCATAATTAAAAGACTCACGACTCTTATTTTTATGTAGCTATGTAAATGTTTATCAATATTCTCACTTTAAATTTTTGCCTGACCAATACAAGTTTGCTTCTTCCACCTCTGGAGTACTATGTTACCTGGGAGAAGCCATTGATGATTTTGCTCCATTAGCTGTCCGCGCAGCTCCAGCTTTCTTCCACCCAGCAGCAGGTCTGAAACTAGTAGGTGCCAATTGGCTCTAGAAAACATTCAACTATAATTAACACTTCATTGGAGGCTAAATGACCACACCTCACCTGCCCAATGCTACCTTTTCCTTTTCTACTGCTCTTCAATTTGTGTATCTTTGACTGGATAGACTTCTGTGCAGCTTCAGCGCGAAACTAATGATATTAGCTAGTGTATCATGGATGATGTGACTATATAGTATAGCATGCTTGGAATAAAGGCATTACATGCTGGCTACTGTCTATCACACAGCACAAAGATGCTTAGTATGTGGTGATACCAGCTATTGGTACTTATATTTTAATATGAGATAACTAAGAAAAGTATGTCCCCACAACCTCTAAAGAAAAATGAACACCATGGTAGTGTTAACCTTCAATACACACACAAGAGCATGATTCAGACTGAAGAATATTTAGCATATCATTGTTGTGAAATACGTGCATACAAATTTAGTTTAATTATAATATATAGTACATTTCTAAGAAGAAAGAAAATAAGAATGGAAAAAAGGGGGAAGAAATAGGAAAAAGAAAGACTTAAAAAGTGAATAAAATAGAAAATAAGGTGAGGGGAGATACAAGGAGAATACATGAAAGAATAAAGGAATGAATCAAAGACAATGAAAAAAGAAAAATGGGAAAGAAGTTAAAACTAAAGAATATTTAAATAGGTATGCTCCAGAAATCTCAAGCAACTAAGGAACTCAGCATTCATAGCCCACATACCACACAACTGTTTTGGGGATGTTATCCACGTAATAAGTTGAATTGCTATAAAAAAATTTCCTGGAAATATTAAAAATATGCTATATTTATTCCATTTAAAGTTGGTATTCCCCATTCATTTGCTTTTTCTAAAGTCAAGTTGGGAAGGAGTCATTGCTAGAGCAACTCAAAAACATACAGTAAAAAGTTAACAGGCACACCTAACTCCTGCCCACTCCTACCCCAATATTTCTAACTCCTATTGCTGAATACCCTAAACCTTTTCATGTTACCAACACAAAAAGATTACATAATGACGACATAGTATATAAGCTTGTACATTAGGTGAAGTTCACATCTCATGGGTCATAAAATTGAGTATAAGTTTGAATTTGCCTTGGACAGTTTAATGTGAACAGATGGACAGGATAAATAATTGTTTCTCAAAAATTATTGATTAAAATAGCTCACTTGGAAGAATACAACTCTGCTGTCCGCTATTGTTCTCAAACCTGTTCTATCGTCATTAATTGTTGATCATTCACTCGAGGTATCCAGCAGTTCCCTCTCAACTCTATCACATCTTGTAGCTTGAAGCGGACTCTGGCGGGAATCTTGCCTTTCTTGATGATGTCATTGATACGCTTAAAATAGATATCAATAAACACCTACAGAAAACATATTTTAGCAATAACAAAACATGACACAATCATACTGCCAGAAATAATGGACTCCACAATCCTTACTTACTCCATCAAATCTACCTTTGCTGCTTCTTTGTCCAGGTCTTTGCCAATGGTAGTGATAAGTCTGGCCAAACACTCCAAACTCTCCTCATCCGATGAGGACTTGAGTATACGAGTAATACAGTCATGCATGATGGTCTCTGACAACATCTGCAACTTGAACAACTCCCCAATGAACCTGATGTTGCCCAGGGATCTCTTTCTAGTCTTTGTCAAGGTCGATTCCATCTCCTCCTTCAGAGCAGCACGCTCCTCATCCTATATATACACCATCATACACACACAAAAAAAAATGCAAAAATTACAATTGTCTTGCTGACATTTGGCCGTGGCAGAGCCAGGATGCCTGCTCTAAACCAGACACTGTGAGCCATGCAAGCAAAGCTCCCGGAGTTGGGCCAGCAAAGTCCCACCTGGACCATCACTGTTTCATGAGAAAAGGACTTAATGTTAAACCTAGAAAATGTCAGGTACCCAATCACAGCTGGGTGACTGGTGAGGCTGGTGGGAGGCTGATGGAAAACTACATCGAAAAGTTGCCTGAGTTGGGTTTGAATTCAGGACCTCAGGCCCTGAGCCGAGGACACAGCCTCTTTCCACACAGCCAACAGACACATAACATACACACATCACATACACACCACCAAGAGCACAGTCAAGCCCTTAAAACATATTACTTCTATAACTATTGTGGGGGGTTTTGGGATCGAGACTAAGCAATTGAACCCAAGTTCATAGACTAGGTGACGTCCCAGTCCCAGCAGGTACGCTGCCATCAGAATTAGTCTATGGAGTTGCTAAGGCGTCTTCCTGTCGATGTTATCCCTGAAGCTTATCTACTACACCTAACTAAGCCCGAAGCCATTCAGGAAGTTATATTGGAGTATTTAGATATATTAGCCAAAGGTGCCGGGTAGGATGTGACAAAGACTAACTGAGAAGGAGGATGGACTATACGTGAATTTATAGCCAATCACCCACATAAAAAGAATGAATGTTGATGCCCGTGCCCAGTAGGCAACCATGTGTATGTAGTATGTTCTAGAATGTTCTTTCAGTTATGTGCATGTGGTGAGTATATGCTGCTGGCTAGGCGTGAACCACTAATTAGTGGCATGGATTATGTCAGTGCTGCCATGCAACAAAATACATAAATAAAACAATAAAGTTCTTTAATTAGCTTGTTCTTCCTTGTGGGTGGCCCCACAACTATATCTTACAATTCCCACAGCCCATATTCACCGTTTCTGCACTTTCTATTTCCTTCTGCATGGTCTTCAAACTCTTGTCATCTTTCTTGTCCTTCTCAAATTCTCTCTGGCATTTGGTAAGGAGCATTCTCCTGAAGTTGGTCTGCTTGGTCTTGCCATCTCCAGATGTATACTCGACCTTAATGGGGCACATCACCTTACACAGGTTGGCATAGGCTATTGCATACATTTGTTCTTCTAAAGCCTGAAATAATAATAACAATAGCAATAATAATAATAATAATGATAATAATAGTAATAATAATAACAATAACAATAATTTATATTTTTGATCTCATATATCAATGTTTTATAATGATACATATCAATAGTGTACGGTGTTTTGACAGTCATACTGCAGTCTTAATCAGGTTTCAAAAATTAGTGAAATTTAAATGAAATGTGCAGATATGGAAAAATACTGCTAGCTTTGGGAGAAGGTCGTGAAAGTTGGTAAGTGAAAAACTGATGCATTCAACTTGATCCGTCAAAATCGATTCAGCTGCGTCAATTTGGCAAACAGTATTCTCCTTCTTTCTCTTTTTAAATTAGCCCACCATTACAATTGTTTTTGTTCCTTTCTATTAAGGTGCTCTTGGCTTATTTCTTGCTTATAAGACATTGACTCCCTGTTTTTTTGTGCGCTAAGTTACTTCTAAAATGATCTTCATTGGTGACAACTAGCTACTATGACAAGACTCCTTTTTCCTGTCACAAGAAATATCCCCAGATACATGTTTTATACGTGACCTCCTCGTTTAAGTTGGATAGCTATTTGGCTTAAATAAGGAGACAAGAATTACTTCCATCTCGGATTCGAACCCGCAAGTGTATTTTACCAGGAGCAAACTATATTCTTATTAATACACACTATATGACGGATACAATTAAGGGAATGGGTAGGGGGTGATATAATAAAAGATGTGAGGGAACCAGTGAGGGGCCGAAGCCTATTATGAGAAAATAATTTTTTTTAGCTTTCTAGTTTATTTGTTAATGCATAACTAGAATTGTACTTGTTACTAGTGGTGTGCTTGAGCGCAAATGGCGAGCGAGTCTCCCTCGTTAGGTTACATAAAACTACAGTATTGTTGATGATTCATTTTAACTTCTAGCACTCTAGCTACCAAAAACAGTCGAGTTTTTTTTAATTATGTATATGGTAAAGGGGTTAAATGCGCCACACCATTCACCATAACTTTGACAAAAGACAATGCACAACACTTTCACACATAGCCACTCATTCACTGGACATACCAACACAAGACTTACCTTTGTGGTTAGACAATAATATTGGACAATGGATTTCAGGTAAGGAACAATACTGCCGAGTAGGGCATATAGCTACGACAAATAGTCCATTAACTACACCCTACTAATTCAAATAGAAAATTAACTCCGGTAAGTTAGTAAGTATTAACTGCACTCACAAAAGAGAATTCAAAGCGGTGAACAATTCAATTTCATTAAATGATACAGGTAAAGGCAGATAAGCCAGAGGATTCTATTCAGTGAAGTTTGGGACAGGGTTGAACTCCGAACCGACACAAATATGCAAGGATCAAAGTACAAAATGACATTCATACTTCAAACATATAATATAAACAAATATATCCCCGATTTTCAATTGTGTTACCCCTGACAGTGTCTCGCTCACTTTGCTCACTTACCAATGAATCACCACAACATATTCATCTATGCTATCACACTGTGTTTGCTCCTACTTTCCTATTGAAGTATGATAGCTGCTCCTTATATAGTTGTATCATTACTTCATTTATATTTATTACTAGCTAGTGTAACTATGTTTATAACACTTGTCATCCGTAAATTAATTTCGTGCCAATGCATACACACACCTATACATTTATACACTTTGATTTTCTGACGGCAGGTTATCATCCTTACAAACTTAGAACTAAGAATATAAAATACCTGGAAACATACCTTTTCAGCCCCAATTGGTGACTCATGTGATGCTAACTAATGTATAAGGTGTACCTTAGTATAAACTTTATCAATGCAGCCACTAAGCCTCTCCTCAGAATTGATATCTAGCTTGAGGGCTTGCTCAGCCAGAGTCTGGAACTTCTGTGGAGTGAGTTTGTTGAGTATCCCTTGGAACTTGCGGTACAACTCCTGAGTCTGTGCCTCAACAGTACCTGCAGAGTCATGATTTATTCTTCTCCAAGGTTTCCAACTATCAGAAGGAATTCTCTACAAACACAATCAAATAACGTGTTCTGCTATAACTCTGAATATGGTCTAAGCTAGCTAGATAATCATCAGTAGCTAGTTCATTGATATAATTGCTTAGTTAAGTGTAGAAATTGTGTTTTCATGACACCGAAACCTAATACACTAATTGTATAATTTAAACAATGTAGTCAAACAATACTACCACTAATAATCTATAATTGTACCATATGGTACGTTCAAACCATCTCATAAGATTGCTCAGTTTGCAGTGAAAATATGTCATACCAACCTTCTAAATAAGTGAGTAGGTCAATCAAAATGAGTTTTATGCTTTTCCTATAGCCTAGACCCATGGTACAAGTCGGTTGCACCCCTCCATGTTCAGTCTGTACCAGACTTATGCTATCCTAGGGCCTTAGGCCCTTGGTTGTGCAAATCCCATACCGACCTCCACGTCATGGCGTAACTGTTATTAATACACTTGTCTGTCAGTAATGATGGCGACGATATCTAGGAGTAAGAGGAACTAACTAGTTCTCTATCTAGCACTAACAAGTAACACTAATTATTTCACGTGCGCTACACGAACTATATTATGGTAAAAGATAGATGGCCATAAAAATAAGAATGTGACATGATATAAATGATGAGGGTGATGACATAGGGTGGTTAGCTACAGTTGAGGAAGTTCTCAGTGTCTGCCACAGTGCTCCCCTCCCAGTGACCTGCTGGGCACGAAATCTTGTGAAGATGATGTTGCCAGAGGACACGTGTCCTGGCCTCATAGTCTGCATAGTAGTAGGGGATGCCTGGGAAACAGGTGTTTCGGTGGAGGTATACTTTATGGGGTGGCATCCATGAGAGAAGTACATGGAGGTGAGCTTTCACTGTATGGGGGGCTTCAACCTGTCAAAGGAAACCATGTTGTGACAATTATTTATGTCAAGAATGAAGTGCTTGTCATCCCGCTCTTGAGAACCATGTATAGCCCATCATAAGGCAATTGAAGTGGCTTTCCCGGGGCATCATGCCTGATAAATACGTGTGTGCAAGTGGAAAGTTCGGGACTAACATATGTAATGCGTTGTACAGGTCATGGTGGTGTAGCATGTAAGAGTTGCATCGAAGATTTGAAGGTAGACAGTAACTGGAAGGGTCACTGGGGGCAACTGAAGGAGTGAACAATTCCCCTGGGAGTCGAGGTGTCGTCCCATAAACAACTTCTGCTGCAGTGCAGTGAAGATCGTTTTCCTTAAGTACTGTACAGATTCCTAATAACACAATTGGAAGTGGCTTTGTCCAACGTTCAGGAGCAGGATATGTTTTGAGAGCAGCTTTTAGTTGATGATGAAGTTTTTCCACCATGCCATTCGTGATTGGGTGATATGCTGTGGTGTGAATATGCTGGATACCAAGGAGAAGTGTCAGCTGTTCCCACAAGGAAGATTCGAACTGACATCCTCTGTCAGAGGTGATTGTGGCAGGGACTTAAAATCGGGCAATCCATCCAGACACAAATGTAAATGTACATGTCTCAGCAGTGATGTCGACCATAAAAAAGCTTCGGGCCAGCGTGTAAGCCGGCCGATACAAGTCAACATGTAGCTGAAACCACTGGAAGGAGGTAGAGGACCCACAATGTCGATGTGCACATCAGGGTTTCATACAGAGGTAGGGGCGCCCTGGGATTTCCCCCATCCCCCCCCCTCTCCCCCCCAGCTTGAGTTCCCCCCCCCCTCCAGCAAGATAGATAGATATCACTAATTCTAGATGTGAGACGATTTTTAATCAAATGGGTGTGGTTTCAGCAAAAGTGGGTGTGGTCAAACAAATATTTTGCTACGTATGCCCCTCCTCCTTCCTAAACTCTTTCCCCCACCCCTCCCCCAGAAAAAAATCCTGTATGAAACCCTGCACATGATCAAAATGTTGTCCGGGAGTGGTGAATGTAGAAAGAGGTGAGCAAGTGTGTCGTTGTACTGGAGGCAGGTATGATTCCATTTCCGTACATCAGACTTGATGCTAGGCCAGACATAACGAGTAGTCAGAAAACGTTGAGTCGCATGAATGCTGGGGTTAGATAGATTATGTAGAGACTCGAAATACGGCACAACAAAAATCCTTAGGCACAAGTGGTTGTGCGACACCAGTAGAAGTGTCACATAGAATAGATTAATCAGACATGGCTAAAGGTATTACATCCAGCTTGAGGGAGGACGGTGAAAATTTGAGACATAAAATGTCGCCATCACTGGTTTGAGTATCAGTTTCACTAAAGTTGACCATTGGGGCGATCCATTGCGAAAAGCATTGATCTCAATCCTAGACAGTACATCTGCCAGGGCATTTGCAGTCCTTGACATATCAAATGTCAGATGTGAACTGGACATTGTAGTCCAGATGACAAGCTTGTCGTGGGGAGAGTATCGCATTGAGTGTCCAGGGCATGTGTGAGCAGCTTGTGGTCCGTCAGGATGTGAAATGAACGACCCTCCACAAAGTGGTGGAAATAATTGATGGAAAAATATATGGCTAGCAACTCCCTGTCAAAAGTACTATACCTGGTCTCTGCTGGCTTCATCGTCTTGGAGAAGAAAGCGGCGGGATGCCAGGTAGTTCCAGTGTACTACTGGAGGACTGCTCTGACAGCAGTGTCATAGGCATGGGTCATCAGACATGTGGGAGCATTAGGCATGGGGAAGAAGATGAGAAGTGTGGTGTCGGCGAGAACTGCTTTGGTAGCATTGAAGGTGGCAACAGCTTCATCAGTCCATTATAGAGGTGTCGATTTGTCCTTATGGTGGGTAACTGGTGGAGAGGTTACATGAGTGTGGTACTAGACGGGAAGAAACATCTGTAAGACCTAGGAATTCTCGGAGCTTGCACTGACAGTAAATATTTGGTCGGTTCGATTCCAGGTGGCGATCAAATATTTTTAATTCTGTATTGTTTAAAAAAGCCTGTGAAAGAGAGAGAATACATCTAATGAGTAAAAGAAGGCTGAGAAAGAAATTATGAAGTCGGAGATGTTGTGAATGTGCCTCAGGAGAAGAGCTTGCAACCAAGAAGTCGTTCACATAGTCAAAACAGAAATTCAGGTCGCGAAGAACCTGGTCCATAAACCTCTGAAACGACTGTGCCGCATTCCGCAACCAAAAGGGCAAACGGATAAACTTATAGAGACCAAAGGGTTGATTATGGCGGTCTTGGGTACGTTGTCAGGTTCAACTGGGATGTGGTGGCATGTTTTCATGAGGTCTATTTTGTTGAAGAAGGTAACAACACCATGGAGAGATGCAGAGAAGTCCTGAATATGAGGTACTGAGGTAGCGATCTGGAACCGTGCGAGAGTTCAGAGCATGATAATCCCCACACCTACCTCTTAAATATTAATTGTTGTTTTTGTTTTTGTGTTTTGCTACATATAACACACACCCACACACACACACACACCCACACCCACACACACACACACACACACACACTGCTCATAAAAATATCCAGTATTTCCTTGCCTTTTCTGTTTGAATTGGAATAACCATTTTCTTAGATTCTGGCACTTTTCCTCCTCTCTGGTAAACAACAACAACAACAACAACAACAGCATTCCTACAATTCCAGTTCATACCTGAAAAAATATGGTATTCTTAAAATCGTTATTATAAATTAAAACATTCAGACACCCACATATTGTAGACACTTGACACAATGGATACTTCACACAAGAAATATTGCCCCCCATGAATTCCAGCAGCACTTAGATGATGATACTCACTCTATTCCGGTCTTTTTGTTCAGGTCTTTGGTAATGGGAACCAGTCCCTCCATGACCCTCGATATATATGATGTTAGATTTTTTGAGATTTTCAAGGTAAGCAGGAATTGTTTTACACACTGGCATAATCTTTAATTTCAACAAAAACTCCCGGCAATACCTAATCTTGCCGTCTGCTGGAAAAAAAGAAGCAATAATAAGAAACAATTAAAAAAAACTCATCAGCAGGAAGAAAAAAAACAGTACAACAAACTTAAAAAAAAAATTAAGGAAAACATTTCTATGCTAGAGTTCACTTGCAAATTAGTCATTTTGCCACTCACACCAATAGCTCTTGTATATGTCACTATACAATGCAGCCAGTAAAAAACCCAACACGAAAAGAGTGCAGTGCTGCATAGTGACTGGAATACAATAAAAGCAGGGGGTAGGAAGCAGGGGTGCACTGAGTGCTGGTGCTCCCCTACTCTTTAATGAATGTAGTGAATGTTCTTGAGAAGCACAATGACTTATTGATTGTAGGCTTATGTAACAACCTATTTTGATCTATATTCATACAGCAAAAACTGGTATAATAAATTTAGAGGAGGTATAAGCTAGCTGAAAATTCCATCTCAAAAAAATTGTTTTATGTCACAATTGAGCATTCATTATTTTAGAAAAAAACATATCAGATTCAGTTTGGATATAGCTAAGACATGATAAGCCTAGATAAATTGGTGCACTCATTACCACACCTACATGTTCACGTAAGACAAATCAGTGCAAACAACGAGTGTCTACAAACCATTGAAACTCACTAGCTGTGAGATACTTATCATCCGCTCTGGTCACTGCAGAATCTCCACCAGTTCCAAGTGCTGCAGGTATCTGACTGTCTGATGGTCCATCAAGAACAGGTGGGAAAACCTTGGGTTTGGAGGGCTCATTTGGAGGCTTGGTAATAATAGCAATGGGCAGGTACAATTCTTCAGAGGCAGCTGTGGGTACAAAGCTGCTCACTGAGTCTGGGATTTGTACAGGTGGCTGTGGCTGGTATGGGTTGCTAGAAACGGCTGCTACTTTCTTCTTAAAATCCTCCTTTACTTGACTGTCTTTCACTTGATTGTCCGAACTTTCTCCTGCACTAGTCTTCTCTGGCAAAACTGGCGCACTGTCTTTACTCTTAACATTCGCTTCAGTGTTGGTACTGGGGTATGTGATCTTTATATTACTTGATCTTTTCTTTGTTGTCTGTGGCAGACTCGCTGACTGCTGCGGTTGCTGTTGCTGCAAGTGTTGCTGATGTTGTTGTCGCTGCTCCTGTTCTGGAGTGAACACCATCATGGTGTTATGTCCCAGCCTCAGTAATGGCGCCTGTTGAGGAGCCTGTTGAGGAGCCTGTAGCAGAGGTTGCTGTGCCTGCAACGCGAAATGGGAGGTCATCATTTGAGCCACAGCTCCCGGGTTCTGCATTAAGTTGGTGGGCATCTGGGTACCCTGGCCGGGCAGGTAAGGGGTATATTGAATTGTTGCGGAGTCTCCACCTGTTTTTGGGGTGGGTGCAGAGGTGGCTGTCTCCCTACTGACTGCATCATGTTGCCTGTTAGACTAGGCCTGGGTGCCATGGGAGCTGGATAGCCAGCAATAGTAGAAGTGTTCGCTAGTAGCACCCGGTGGTGTGTCTGCTGAGGTCGCATCTAGGAAACAACATAATCAAGAAGGTAACATAGTCAACAACAAGGAACCTCTGTGAAATATCTCAATTCAGTGATACTTACTGGGTTATAACCAGCTCCATGTGAATGGAAAAGACTTGGCTGTTGTGATCTGTGCTGAAAATTCCTTAAAACAACAAGAAAAAGTTTCACATTCAAAAAAGAAAAACAATTCAGTTGAAATATAGATGCCAACACTGAGCAAAAAATTGAAACTGACAGGTTAGTTATTTTTAGAAAACATTACCCAGTAGTTATAGCCCGTTACCAGAGCGACCGTGCTTGTCGTTAAGAACTATAAATCGGATACAGTCTGGTATGCTCGTAAGAAAATGTATTAGCGGGGAAAAGTCTGATATACAGTTCTTAGCAACCATAATTATGGTGGAAGGCAGATCAAAGCAAAATGGAATAATGAAGAGTTTGGGTACTTTAATACAATTACTAAGATAGCTAACGCTATACTTTGCTCGTTGTTTATGTTTGGGCTATAAAATAGTTATAAACCAAAATCATTAGGTTTGTATTTCGATTTATAAATCCTCGCCACTCGGGCTGCGCCCTCGTGTCTTGGAGTTTATAAATCGCATACAAACCTCAATTTTGGTTTATAACTATAACCTTTATTTAGACCAGTAACTTACCCTCCATGGTGTGGCTGGATGACATCTCTGTTTGAACGACCACGATTATTGTGCCTAGTTGGTGGAACACTAGAATTTTGGGGATTCATCATTGAAAGGGGAGACTAGAAAATTATAATAACTAGTAGATAGCTATACACATAATATACAATAGAGGTTATACAAGTAGACTTGGACAGTGTAGCTAAAATGTAGTGGGTTTTTACTGGTACTAAAGGTTACTGCAGCTAAGGAGAGGCAGGGAGGGAAATCGGGGTATAGCTATTTAATATAGCTGTTACAATAATTGGCGAGCGAGAGTAGCGAGCGAGACACTTACAGGGGTAACACAATCGAAAATCGGGGATGTTTATTTGGCGAGCTAGCGTAGCGAGCGAGACAGTATTAGGGGTGGATAATGCAAAATCGGGTATATGTTATTATGTATATATAATATGTATGTGGGATGGTACGTATGCCCTTTAAACGCGCGCGCGGGGAACTCTTTTCTCCAAAAAACACGGCTTTTTAGGCTTGACCCCAGTTTATTCTGAAACTACAGGATTAAGCAAGCCTTACTTTATACTTAAGCTCCAAAGTGTGAGAAAATTCCTTCGAAAATGCTTGCTTTTCAAGAAACAAAAAGTTGATTCAACCGGTTACTATGGCATTGAAGACCCTTTTCCAGACTTAATTTCAAAACTTCGCCGTTTTATGGGGGGGACGGTGTGCCGGTTGTTGGTTGTCAAGAGCTGTTGGTAGTCAGAATGCAGTAGTATTAATGCTAAGGAAGCTACTACTTCTCGAGGGAAGCTGAGGGTTAGTACGTAATTCCATATTTGTTAGCTAAATATGCAAAATTAACTCTGGCCTTTCTTTTTTGTAGCTAAGAGCTTGTCAACAGTGACTGGTAAATTCAAATAGTCAGATTGGCTCAAATTTGGTACTACAAAAGTTACCACTGCTCAAGAAAATGAGGAAAGAAAATAATTTTGTATTTGTGTGCTAAAATTGATTGTTTTTGTTTTTGTAGGTGAGAGCTTGTTGTCAAGAATTCAAGGTAATTCAGATGGTCAAAGTAACTTCAATCAGAAGTTATCAATACTCAAGAATGATGTAAGTAGTAATTCCATATTTGTTGGCTAAAATTACAAATAATAACACCGGTTAATTTTTTTATCGTAGCTGAGAGCTTGTTCAAGAGTTACTGGTGATTGAGATTATCAGAATGGTTGACGTTTGATACTACAAAAGTTACCATTAATCAGGTAAGAGAGTGATTTTGTATTTGTTTGCTGAAATAAAAGGTCATAACTACTATTATAGTGTTTGCATGAACTAAGCTAAAACATAGTAACAATACTTAGTTTTATGTTACCTAACATCAGGCTCGCTCGCCATTTGTGCTCAAGCACACCACTAGTATTATGTATGTATGTATGGATGGTACGTATACTCTTTAAACGCGCGCGCCGGGAACTTTTTTCTCCAAAAAAACACGGCTTTTTAGGCTTGACTCCAGTTTATTCTGAAACTACAGCATTAAGCAAACCTTACTTTATACTTAAGCTCCAAAGTGTGAGAAAATTCCTGCGAAAACGCATGATTTTCAAGAAACAAAAAGTTGATTCGACCGGTTACTATGGCATTGAAGACCCTTTACCAGATTTTAATTCAAAACTTCGCCTTTTTTCTGGATAAGTGCGGCTTGTTAGTTGTCAAGAGCCACCTGTAGTCAGTACCAAGAGAGCTATCACTACTTCTGAAAAACGTATGTAAGCACATAAAGTATTAATGCTAAGGAAGCTACTACTACTCGAGGGATGCTGAGGTAAGTACGTAATTCCATATTTGTTAGCTAAATATGCAAAATTAACTCTGGCCTTTCTTTTTTGTAGCTAAGAGCTAGTCAACAGTGACTGGTAAATTCAAATAGTCAGATTGGCTCAAATTTGGTACTACAAAAGTTACCACTGCTCAAGAAAATGAGGTAAGAAAGTAATTTTGTATTTGTGTGCTAAAATTGCTTGTCTTTTGTTTTTGTAGGTGAGAGCTTGTTGTCATGAATTCAAGGTAATTCAGATGGTCAAAGTAACTTCAATTTGATACTACAGAAGTTATCAATACTCAAGAATGATGTAAGTTAGTAATTCCGTATTTGTTGGCTAAAATTACAAATAATAACACTGGTTTATTTTTTATCGTAGCTGAGAGCTTGTTCAAGAGTTACTGGTGATTGAGATTATCAGAATGGTTGATGTTTGATACTACAAAAGGCACCATTAATCAGGTAAGAGAGTGATTTTGTATCTGTTTGCTGAAATCAAATGTCATAACTGTTATTATAGTGTTTGCATGAAGTAAGCTAAAAATAGTAACATAATATGTTACCTAACTATCAGGCTCGCTCGCCATTTGTGCTCAAGCACACCACTAGTATATTTATTTGTATATTATGTTTGGACGTACGTATGTCATTTTGTACTTTGACCCTCGCGTTGTGTTAGTTATGTGGTCGACCCCGTCCCAAATTGCACTAAACAGAATCCTCTGGTTTATCGATCAGTACCCGTATCACCCTAGAAATTGAATTGTTTACCGTTTTGAATTCTTTTGCGGGTGCAGTTATAACGTGAAAACTTAAGGGACTTCCATTTCTATTCGAGTTAGTGGCGGTGGTAAGCCAATGTGCTCTTTGTCGTCATGGTTATAAGCCGTGCGCAACAGTATTTACTTGAAAATACATTGTCCACTAGACTACCGTGAAGGTAAGTCTGTGTAGGTGCATGTCCCGTTGTGTCAAAGCATTGTGTCTTACAACCACTACTTAGCTAAAGAATATCACAAAGAAAACAATAACGTGTATTGTTTTGTTGTTGTTTTTTTTCCTTCCAAGCAGTTGCAGAGAGTTGTTACTATGGCACTGAAATCCCTTTACCCTGTATGCTAAATTTAAAAACTGGACCTTATTTCCAGTTGCTTTAGTGTTAGAAGTCAAAATCAATAGTATAGTCTTTAGGCTCGCTCGCCATTTGTGCTCAAGCACATCACTAGTTATATGAAGCACCAAAGGTGCAAACCCTCAGCATTACTATTTAGTAGCTTGCTAGCTAGTAGACCCAAAGAATAATCTATTTGATGTTTTATCAATACGTCGAAATGTTGCTAGCTCATGCAAGTGGATATATGTAGCTCTTGCAAATGAAATGGTAGACATTAAGGGTGCAGTACTACCGGAACCTGCGGTAATTAAGCGATTCAGTAGAATACCACAAAACCCGCCCGTAACTCGATCCAATTTACTCTCCGCGAACTGACTATTGTACGCGACTCGCGCACAATTTGAACACGTACCAATTAACTGTACCAGACAATTTACCACAAAGAGCTTTCACCTCAAAGGACTACCAGTACTGTAGGGCAGAAGCAGCAGTGCAGATAATTAATATTTGTTCACTTTCTAAAAAATATTACTAAACAATAAAGAAATCATAACTCCATAGTAGCAGGGCCATAATCAAATACAATATGAAATGAACAAAATCAAAGGTTCTGAAGTATGCAATACTATCAAGGGGATCAAAGGAGCTGTGCCTTCTCATTGACCTCTCTACTGGAGTGTCATGTCCTCTCTTCTAAATAACAAGGATGTATGTAGTATTCTTCCCTTCAGGAGGCATGACTTCTTAGGAGAGCCGAAGGTCTACTATTCTCTCCTCTGGAGAACAAGGAAGTCATGTCTTCTGCTCTGCACTTTTGTTGTGAACCTACCAGTTGTACCCTAGAACCAAGGAGTTGTGCCTTCTAATCGAGCTCATCTATTTCTATGAAGAGCATGTCAGCACCTTTCCTCCTGTTGAGGTAGATTAGACAAGGTACTATGATCTAAAATTTGATTCTGGTCTTATTTTAAATAAATCAATAAAATAATAATTGATAATAAACAGCCTAATTGATAAATATAATATATTATTGTAGAAAGAAAATAACATTAGTCAATAAAAGTAATAATTCACATTTTCTTTTAACAAATAGCACCAAAAATTCCTGAGAAGTTGAAGTTAACACACTGAAACTGCTTTTAACTTCTACTCGCTACACCAACCTTCTATCAAGCTCTCCAAAGACACCAAAGCAGAGGCTTCCTTCAAGTCGCAGCTGGAAGCCGTGATATATCTATTCTAAACGAGTGACTCCAGGCCCCATTAATACGCCGCCGCTTCTTCATTGTCTAGGACATTCCAGTACATTCCAGAAGTCTTGTACTCTTCCCCGCAGTGCTCACTCGCACAGTAACTCTTCTTTTGTGTTTGCCAGTGCGCCTAGGGACAGGAACGTAGCATATGACCTTTGAACTCTTCCTGACCTATGAACTCATTTTGCCTTGCCCGTGTTTTTTTTTGCGTTTGTCGGTTGTGTGTGCTGCGAACTAGGCCGGCTATATGGATCATTGCAGCAAGACAAATTATTCCAGGGTATGTTTATGTCTTTGCTTTGCTGTGACTAATCACTATAGCTTACAATATTTTCAAAGAGAATATATAGTTAGCTATTGGTGCTCATACATATGTGGGAGGGTTGGGGCTAGCTAGAAGTATAAGTTAATTTCTATGTTGGGTGGGGGCAGGGGGGTGGGGTGGAAGGGGGGGCACTTGCACTATTGCTGTCATGTGTGCAGTTTAGTACCATTGACTTTATTGTGATGCAATTTTATAATTAGGATATACATACAGTTCGTCCAGCTTAAAGAGTAGAAAGTTCTGTTTTTTGTTAATTGTTCTTTAAATGTATACATGTGCAGTCAGATTGATGTCAGGAAGCTGAAACTTCACACACACACAAATTAATATATATTGAAATTGATTATGTTTTAAAAAATTGTGGTTTGTGGTCACAACTGTGGTAATAGATAGAAGAAGTGACCCTATAAATGGAGGATATTTTTGATGTTTTTAAGCCAGAAAAAGAGTAAATTGAATTCGAGTGTCTAAAGATTTTGCAGACTGAATCTATGGCTCATTAATTTGATTTGTACCAAATTTTTATATTTTAATACTATTTTACTTATTTTTAATTTCATTTTTTATAAAAAACTAAACTCCCCAAATGCTTTAAGCTGGTAATTTTGCAATTTTGAAGTAAGTGTCTTGGGAATTTAATATAAAATACCTAAATAGTTGTATTTTAATCCATATGAATTTGAAACCCCTATCTTGAAAATTAAGGGAAATAAAAATGCTTTTGTGAGAGTGTTAGTATTTTCGGTGTAAGTTGTGACGTTTGCGGAAGCTCTTATCTCAATGACGACGTATTTGTGATGTCAGAGTGTTGCGCTTGCGCATTTGTGAACTAAACCAGGGGATGTTGGACACGCTGGTAAAACGCGGGAGATGGCCCGTAACCGAGCCACGCAAACAATCAATTAACTTTGGCGCCAAAAACCGCGAAGCAGGTGGACACAAACGGTCTCTGAGCTATAACTTGTATGTAGTGTACTAGTCTGAGACAGTCATTTCGAATAACATCCTTCTATTATACTTGCGGGGGAATGAAGCTGTACTTGTGAAGCCATTGGAGCAGCTTAAAACTCTGTCTCAACCATGACCAACTCCACCCTGACTGGTACCAGCTCCGACAATTCCACCAACCTTGTATTGAGACTCCGCTGCGTATAGACTCCATCATCATCACTTCAGTTCTTTCCATCGGGATTGCTACCGCTGTACTCTTCAGCCCTATCGCCTACAAGTCTAAATCTTGCGCTGAACTACCCGCTCCCACTAATGAGCAACCAACTCCAAGCAACATCGGGAATACGCCATCACTTTTGCTCTAGGGACTAACTATTTCCAAAGTTACAACGGCCATCTCACGGCTCATTTGTATTTCTTATTATTGTTTACAAAATGGGCTCTTTTTAGAGCTGTCACAAGTTAATTGACTATCTTACCAAATAAATTGCACGTTCGTGGAGCTCAACGTTATGAGGGGCGGAGTGTAATTGCGAATCAGTTGTCAACTTGAAAATAAAAATTGATATTTCGTGGAACTGGATCACTGAATTGAATCCAAATTTTGCGCACAAGCAAAATACCCCCCTTAGAATAAAGTTACAGAGAGTTTTTTTTTGAATAACGCACGAGTAAAACGGCATGAAATTTTACTGTTTACAAAAAAAAAGAACATAGATATTAGAAATATGGCTCTGTAATGTTGCGAAGAAGCCCTCAGGCTACCTCTGGAAAAAAAATGAGTGCAGTAGCTCTTTCGGCCGCTTCGAAATAACTCTGAATAGTAGCCAGTGTGCAGAGCTGTATCTCCGTCCCAGGCGGGTCTTCATTCTTCAAATTTGGCTTGCTGGAGTCCTCTATTGGTGCTCATTCCACCTGTAACAACAAAGTAAGCCCACAGTACACAGAAAAAGAAATATAAAGACATAGCAAAAACAGTCAATTTGCGGTTACGCGCCTCCTTAAATAAGGGAAGTTCCCGAATAGGAACTGCCGTGTGAGGGCGCGGCTCAAGTTTATCTACGAGTTGTGACGTAGGACGAATTTGTGGCGTCAAAAAAAATGGCGCTTAATGTATGGAATGTCTATGGAGATAGCGTAGTTCTTATGCTTATGCTGTTTTATATGACTTAGTTTCGAGTGGATTGGGATCTAACAACACAAAAAAGGTATGGCTAAGCTTATTGTGATTGCAACTAGTCTAAGTTTTGAGATCTGTACTTTCTACTCTTTAAGCTGGAAGAACTGTATAATAATATAATACAATGCATAACTTTCTTCTGTTATTTGTCTCGAAAATTCAATGTGGTGGAAATTCTAAAAAAGTCATAAAGTATATTATTATGCTGAAATCAACAAATTAATTATTTACATGAAGTGTTGTTCTTGCTTTTCTTGTAGCCACTGTCACAAGTGCCACAATACCATTCATGTGGTGGCACTGTAGTGAGTCCTGCACAATCCCTACCAACAACATAAAAAATATTTTTTAATTTATTTGTTATATTTTAGTGAGTTCAGGTCTAATGAGCACATGCAACTGTTAGAAACCTAAAGTGACAGAAATATGAACAGAAAACTGAAGTTATATGCCCACTTTGCAATTCAACACGTGTGGTGACACCATAGTGACTATGTAGATAGGTTTTCTATTCGGTCTGTTCCAAGGCTGGTTGCTACTGGGATGGCAAGTATTCTCAATATCTAGTAGGTGGGAGGGCAGGTGGGAGTGTCTCCTCTAAACTTTCCAGCTTCCCCCCTAATTTTTGCATGTTACGGGAACATTTTGTTTTTGTTTTTACCTTCCTGGAGCACATCATACATATTATGACACTTCCATTATAGTTTAGCCATTTTCCTAAATCATGTCAACAAAACTATGATTTCATAATTACTAAATCGAGCAACACAGCATTTGATTTGTTAACTATTGCCCTTTTCACAAATGCCACCTATACATGAAGTGAAGAGCAATGTCTATTACAACCTCTATTTTACTATATTCAGAGTAATGCATCATTCTCTCACAGGTGATTGCATACAAGTAACTTACCAATGACTCCACTTGTCACAAGCATCACACTGGATCATATTTTTCTCTGTGGTTATAATGGTACAGAGGGCACACTTCCATTTCTGCTTCAATGCTTCAACTAAAATGTAACATTTGTGTAGCAATAATTTTTATGACAAATTTCAACGACTTACTTTTATTTTCTACAGCAACCCAAGCATACTTGGTAAAATATCTTCTCACTTCCACAATGGGCAGAGAGCTGTCAAGAATCTGCTCATCAATTTCTTCTTGAATACCAGTACTGATTTCCACATGATTTACAAGTGCATCCTGAACTGCAGACTTCTCACACAAATATAAGAGATTGCCTACCATTGCAATGAATAAGAGAATTACAATTAATCACATGAAATAATTTATTTTAATATTTTTAGCAAAAATATTAGTTCAGTTAGGAAATAATTCATGTCTTCCTCATACATAGAATTACTTACAATAAATGGTCTGTGTCATTGGCTGACGTTCCTCATCAGTAGAATTATTTAATAGTGCCGTGCAAATGTTCTTCTTTTCCAATAGTGTTGGCCTCGCCATCCTAATATTCCCACTCTTTCTTTTTCGTTTTGTTGAAAAAAATGCCTTTTGTGGTGTAATTTTTTTATTGGGTGGCTGATGTTTTACAGCAGGCAAGGTTGCTACTGAAGAGCTTTGGTTTGCTTTTATGATATTTATTGCTGATGTTAAATAACTTTGGACTTGATGAAGTGTGTCTTTATCTGTCACATGGGGGATATAGCCGGATAGCATCATGAGTGATTTCTGTACTTCATCTCTACACTTGCTAACACTACCAGTGCCACACTGCTTGAGTCTCTGTAATAAGTGCTGATCTTGGATACGGTCATTACTACTGCATGATGCTGACTGTGTTTGTGTAGTGTTATTATTCAACGACTGCACTACAAGATGAATGTGCTTGCAAATAGTAGCTCGAATGACTGCATCAGGGCAGCTACATGAGTACATGTGAATACAGATGTTACAGTCTTTGCAAGTAATGGAGCATTTGTAAGGGCATGTATTGAGCTGCAAAATTATATATATGCTTTTTCCATCAGTAGAATTTACCTCCCATGCTGAGTGCTCTTCCACCTGGTGTACTAAATCAAAAGAAATTTCTTTACTACTCAGATGTTGAACTCTGATTTGGTTTATCCTCTCACTATTTTTTCCCTTTTCAAGTTTTATACTAATCGTTCAAATCGTTTGTCTCGGGCTAATTTCAATAAAAAGCCAATACATTTGTCCAACCGCTTGTTGACTTTACCTTTCAAGTATATATGTATTTTAGAACACGATGAAAGGCCTCTACATACATGTTCGTGTTTATTAAAGATTCTTTTCGATAACATACTGCCCATTCCTCTTTTCTTTTTACGTAATATTTCTCGAAGCATTCAGCAAACTCACAGGTAGCATCAGAGTCCTTTAAATTCTGCACAGTCTTCTCCAATAGAACTTCAAACATACACTCATCAGTCTCCTCTAAGAGTACTCGGAGATTGTGATAAACAGTAACTCTAAGCGGAGTGTCAGTCAATTTTTTCAGATGTTCTCTCCACGCACGATCTACATGCCATGAGCATAATAATTTTTGTGGTGGTTTGGTGTTGTAGAATGCAACTGTCCATGCTGAATAAAACTGTTCTGCTAAATCGGACATGAAATATTTTGGTGAGAGAGTTCCAATATTTGTTTTAATGGAATCATAAAAAATTTGTATTAAAGTTTTATCCTCTCTATTCGAAATGCACCATGCCACAGGGAATCCTTCACCATGCTCATCAACAACAACAAGTGTTATTAGGTTGAAGTCGTACCCATTTGTACCATGTGTACTGTCCATTCATACCACACTCTCAAGGCTAAACTGCTTCAACATGTCTGCTTGCAATGGTGTTTGTATTCCTACAGCAAAGTCATTAGCGGAAAGTTGTTCACATTCTTTGCTGGGGGTTTGTCCTTGCCGCTTGTAGAATAAAACTGGGTTTAGATTGTGTGCCATCATTTCTTCTACCCATAGATGTACACTAGTTGCATCGTCCGAGTGTCTTCTGTTTTGGATAAAACTATATGCCTTCTCAATATTGTTTAAATCTTTCCTTGTAAGCAAGTGAATGCGTTTACAGGTATCTCCAATACTGTCTCTCACGTCATCTAAAATCCGTTGAAACTCCACTCCAGCTGAAAGTTTCCCAGCTATAGCTAGCCTATCCTTTTCAGGTATTCTTAAATGAGCCAGAGGACATCTCATGACCATAATGCGTTTTACAAACCATTACATCCAGGCAGTTATCACTCTTGATTTGAGCAATTATTGCAGCTGTACAATAACCACTTATTTTGAAGTTCCTTGAGTCTTCAAATGCCTTATTCCAGTACTCCTGGACTTAAAGTGACCACTTCTGTTGCAATAATAATATATATTGCTCCTTTTTTCCCGCAATCTTTAATGAAACATGAATTAGTGGCTTTCTCATACTCCTCTTTCCATGTGTCGAACTCTGCAAAACAAACACATAAACATAAACTTTTTTTAAACGTTAATCAGTCATCAGTGAGTGAAACAAGCTGCTTGTTTGTATTGT
>WLWD01000159.1_pt1 | contig 32504 bp, 9 predicted proteins | sample 6712731 | NCBI WGS metagenome assembly WLWD01 (sample SAMN12718690, study PRJNA576275) | sponge metagenome | isolation source: marine sponge | host: Mycale hentscheli | place: New Zealand: South Island, Marlborough, Capsize Point | collected 2014-11-01
TCATTTACTTACTCATTTTTTTACTCATTTATTTACTCATTTATTTACTCATTTATTAACTCATTTATTTACTCATTTATTTACTCATTTATTTACTCATTTATTTACTCATTTACTTACTCATTTTTTTACTCATTAATTTACTCATTTATTTACTCATTTATTAACTCATTTATTTACTCATTTATTTACTCATTTATTTACTCATTTATTTACTCATTTACTCATTTATTTACTCATTTACTCATTTATTTACTCATTAATTGATTTATATTTCAACACCTATTTATATATCTATTAATTTATTTCCTTATTACTTTACCTACGTCTGGATATGAACGCCGCCTCCCTTTATATCGGCGGCAAGTTGCTAAGCAACTAGAGTCCCATTCGGTCATGGACACCAGCTATAATGATGCGCAAAGTTAGCTGTTAGCTCAATCACTGTCAGAGACTACACAACTGTTTGTTTGGACTTACTTACTCATCGATTAACTCATTTATTTACTCATTTATTTACTTATTCGTTTACTTACTGATGTATTTATACTCCTATCTATTCATTTATTAACTCCTTTATTCACTTATTTCTTTACTTACTCATTCATTAACTTTGTTATTCATCATTCATGAACTCCTTTATTTACGTATTTATTTACATACTTGTATTAAAACTCTCATTCATTTATTTACTCACTATTTACATATCCATTTACTTACTTTAATTTAAACTCTCATTCATTTATTTACTCATAATTTACATATCCATTTACTTACTTTAATTTAAACTCTCTCATTTATTTTTACTCCTTATTTACTTATTTTTTTATCCTCGTTAAAACACGTTCACAACCATTAGTTCATCACTAGTTCACTTTGATTATTTGAAAGCTTGCCTAGAAAGCATTCGTCTCCCTAAACCACTTAGTCCCACTAGAGTTAATTGTTCAACACTATTGCCTTCTTTCGGACATGCAAATGAACGTTTGGTTGACAATTATGGCTTTGTTATCGATGCTAAATCAAATTCTTAGGAGACTCCACAAACCAGCACACTACTTTTAACAACAAATACCCCACCCAGTTCTCCATTACTTACTACGAGAATCTCACCTTCTCACCAACCAATCCGCCTACTCGTTCTCATCACAAACCAGACTGATATATGGCACTTTCGTCTCTTACTAGAATATATAGGACGTGTTTTTCCAAAGGAGGGGCTTATGTAACCAACATAATTAATCGTGAATAACAACTATTGTATCATGCACACACAAAGTCAAATATCATTTTAATTATATTTATGTATCATGTCACGTGAAACAGGTAGTGTCATGCGGCAAGTTTCAAGTAAGTTATTGAAGTGAGAAGTCGTGTTGACAAGCGATACATACAGTTATTTATGTGCAGCTTATTTACATATTTATATTAAAACTCTTATTTATTTACTCATTATTTACTTATTTATTCACTTACATAATATACTTAAATTCTCTTATACATTCACTCTTTTATTAACTTATTCTTTTACTTATACTTAAATCGTATTATTTATTTACAATTTACTCTTTATTTAATCATTATTTTTCTTAATTATTATGTTTTAATTATTACTGATCAGTTATTTTTATCTTGTATAATATCTTACCTGGTGATCCTATAAAGTTCGATATATTATTGCTATATAAAACAATCAAATTAGTTGTAAATGAAATCATGAAAGCTCTAACATTTTGTGAGACTTGCTCTCCGTTTCTAGCGTCTGGATATGAACGCCGCCTCCCTTTATATGTGCCGCAAGTTGCTAAGCAACTAGAGTCCCATTCGTAATGTACGCCAGCTATAATTAAGCGCGCAATACGCTGATAGCTGAATCACTGTAAGAGACTACACAACTGTTTATTGGTACTTACTTGCGATAAGAGAGCAGCTTAGTGATTTACAACTGCACCTAGATGTAATCGGGTCTCATCTATGTATATTACTTGCAAGCATGAAAATTGATTTTTTCAAGTAAAGCTACATACATCACAACAACAGAGCAATAATGGAGCACAAATAGCCAGAAATATTGTATTGTGACGAAACGATAAAAAATGTGTGAAAATTGCTAGAAAAAAAATTATGTATACAATTATTATGAAGTGCTTACACAGGTGAAACCATAATAGTAATAAATTGTTTCTTCGGGAAAATCAAGTAAAAAATATGTACGTACATTCTAACTACTTTTGCAGGGTAAAGGGTCACGGTAATTACAGCAACCTCTTCGGGCATCTTCCGCTACCACAAATGGTATAGAGATTCCAGAAGCCCTATCCCTTCGTAGTGAGCGGGGGTGCTCCAGATGGCAGCAATAATCTAACACGCACAAAAAAAAAGTCATAAGTCCCACTACATGCTGAGCATCTTCTCGGATGGGGAAAAAATCGTGAATTTCGATTCTTTGAAGGAAAAATCGATTGCCCAATGTAACATTCTAATTTATTGTTTTCATGTTGCTGTGATGTAGCACTTCCTGTAATAAAAAATTAAAATGAAAGCATTGGTGTGGGTCGGCGGGACGGCAACGACTCTAACGATGCCGCCTAGTCGGGGGTATGGCAGACGAAGGCTCGGCTTGAGACGTTCGAGCCCGGCTAGCAACAGGCGTAGACCAATAACGAAAGGTAGAGCCACTAGAGTTAATATCCCGACTACTCGAACTCCAGTGACTTGCTGCCACCAGAATTCCTCTTAGCTACGTCCGCCCTCCCTGAGTCTTAAATCAGTTTGGGGTTAGACTGAACTATAGGGGAACTGAACTAGACGCATGCGTGTCTGGGTTTATATACCAAGGACACGCATGCGCAGGGAACAATGGAAAGGGTCGACCGGAAATCCGGGGCACAAACTAAATTCATGACTTGCACACACACTATAATACATATACATACAATGATACACAATGCTAATAATAAAACCTTTTGTGACACACAACATAATATAATCCAGTGTTCCTTGTCTTCCATCTTCAATCTTCAATGCTTTGTCTTGGTTTCTCTCTTTCTGCCTCCGCCCACATCTCCCCCTGCCAAGCTTTGGCTGGAGGGCAAAGCTGAGAACCCTTGGGCGGAATGTGGCAAAGAATCTGCTTCATCAGTGCACCAATTCTGCCTGTTCATGCCATCTGCATTCAAGTGTGCAGCACCCGGCCTGTGCTGTAGAGTGACATCATACTGCTGAAGAGCCAGCGCGAATCTGAGCAGTCTCTTGTTCAGGTTAGCACCATCTAGAAGAGCAAGGCAAGGCTTGTGGTCAGTAATAACAACAACATGTTTGCCATATATGTGGTATTCGAAATGTTTGAGAGAGGCAAGGACGGCTAAACTTTCTAATTCAGTGACACTATAATTCTTTTCAGCGCCCCTGAGCTGCCGAGAGAAGAAACCAGCTGGGAGTTCATTATCTCCTCGAACTATATGGAGGCAAGCTCCTATGCCACTGCCAGAGGCGTCTGTGTAGATGGAGAAATCGTCATCTGGGAGTGGAATATGCAACACACATGATTTACACAAAGACAGTTTCAACTCACTAAACGCCTTGAACATCTCATCACTCCAGACAACCCGATGGGGAGCTTTGAGAGAGGTAGCCGGGGAGAGAGCACTTGAGCAGCCCGCAAACCCCGGAATGAACTGTCTATAGTAGGAGGCTGAGCCTAAAAACGATCTCAGCTCTTTCTTGGTTCTGGGTTGGGCAAAATCAGCTAGAGCTTTAGTTCTGAGCTCGGGCACAGCTAAGGTACCACCACCCACCCTGTGGCCTAAATACAATAAATGCTTCTTACCAAACACACACTTCTTACGTTTAATGGTAAGGCCTGCCCTACCCAGACAATTTATCACCTTCTTCAAATGGTCAAGATGTTCACTCCAACTCTTGCTGTAAATAACCACATCATCAACATAATTTTTACTGAATGCACAGACCGGTTTCAACACATTTTCCACCACAGCTTGAAAAATAGCCGGAGCATTTTTCAGCCCGAACGGCATTCTTATATACTTGTATTTGCCAAAAGGGCAAACAAAAGTTGTGAGTTCACTTGAACCCGGCTCCATGGCAAGCTGATGGAAGCCTGCCGTTAGGTCCAAGGTTGAGAGACACATGTTAGGACCTACTTGCTCTAAGATTTCCGTGAGGGAAGGGAGCCAATACCTTCTGAGTGGGGTCAAGGAATTCAGTTGGCGGAAGTCAACGCATATGCGAACACTTCCGTCTTTTTTTTTAACCGGCACTAACGGACTAGCCCAAGCCGACTCTGAATGGACAATAATACCCTGCTCAACCAACTTATCTAACTCATCTTTCACGGCCTGTCTGATACCACCTGGGATCTGTCTAGGGGGAAGGTTCACCGGAGCAGCACCGTCTACCAGAGCAATCTGACAGGTACCAGCTCGGCATAATCCTGGAACATCACTAAAATATTCACATACACCATCAAGAGCATGGTTCAATTCATCTACCCTAAACCCTGGGCACACATCAACACTCAACGTGGCCTTGGAAACCAACAAGTCAGGGGAAATACCCTGTTCTTCTGCCACTAGTGTCACTGCATTGACAGCTAGTGGCCTAGGAGTATACACTTTCAGGTTGTCTCTGTGTGCTGTCTTAGTAGGGTGGCCCTCTCCTTTGGAGACCTGATACGTTACCCGGGAGGATTTACCAACAATAGAATAAGGTCCTTCCCAGGCTGCTTGCAAAGCAGCCTTAATGCCTGGGATACGCATCAATACCTGGGAACCAACCTCCAATGATTTCTCACTCTTATTCTTATCATAGCACTCTTTTCTCTTTTCACTGGCCACAGACTGGTTTGCAACTACTGCATCCTGGAGAATGGCTAACCTGTCATTAAGAGAGAGTAGCCACTCATCCACTTCCATGGGCTCAAATTCCCTGTCAGCCCAACCTTTGTACAGGATGTCTAACGGGCCAACAACATTCTTGCCATACACTAGGCAATGGGGTGAGACACCTAGATCTCTGTTGGGAATTTGCCTGATGGCAAAAAGAGCTAACGGAAGGAAGTCGGACCAGTCTATATCAGACTCTACGGCTTTAGCCAGCATGGGTTTAAGGGTTCCATGTAATCTTTCTACGACACCATTCGACTGCGGCCTGTATGGGGAGGAAGCAATCTTGTCAATACCCAATGTCTCACAGAGACCCGACAACAATTTACCCAGGAAAATGGTCCCTCTGTCTGACAGTACTTTAAGTGGGATACCCGTTCTACTGATGATATCCAAGAAGCACTGGGCTGCCTCTGAAGCTGAGGCAGTGCGCATGGGCACTGCCTCTGGCCACCTAGTGGCCAGACACACATAAGTGAAAGGTACTTCACTCCTCTCTTCGCTTTGGGCAAAGGCCCAACCAAGTCTACCGATACACTCTCGAAAGGGACACTTACTATCCTCCTCTCAACCATTTTCGACTTCTTATTACCAGCAGCATTAACTCTCAGACAAACCTCGCACGACTTTACAAAGGCTACGATATCTGAATGTACACCTGGCCAAGTAAAAGTTCGACCAATGATGTGCCTCATACCTCGGACACCTACATGAGAAGTACCATCGTGTGCCAGTTTGAGGACTTTGTTTCTATGACTCGCTGGGAGTACTACTCGATTCACTGGGGAGTTCTGGACTAAGACAGTGTGTATTAAGACACCGTTAGAATTATATGAATACCCATTTTCTTTCCTATCAGCCAACTCTCTACAGGAATGCAATGTGTCGTCAGCAGCAACAGCTGATTTAAGGCTATCAACACTATTAGAATCTGACAACATAGGACTAGATATGTCTAAAGTAGGAATTGGATCATCACCAACAGAACAATCAACCTCTGTGGGATAATTATTTTCTACATCTATGGGCTTGTCTACTTGGGAAAGAGATGCAACACCTGTGGGCCCTTCACTATCAGCGCTACCTGCCAAAGCCCCATCCCCATCCACGTCAGCCCCCGTAAGAAGCTCAACTCCAGAAGAATCCATACAATTAGACCCTACACTAGTTTCTGGGGGTGAATAAGACAAGTCAATATTGGCTAACTTATTGAATTCATCATCAAAAGGCACGGGATCTGCCTCTACAACATGCTGGGTATTTTGTTTCTTCCTATTGTCGTTACTCTTACTGATCATGGACCTAGTAACAACATTGACTTCTGCTACCTCCTGATTAGTGGAAGGATCAGTGGGGTTTTCTGTGGCTTCCACTGAAACTCCACCAGAGCAGGCATCCACATAGGTGAATGGCTGAATGTCTGGGGTATCGCCAGAGTGCCCTGCCTCCTTGCCTGAAAGATCAGACTCGGAGGCAGCATCCAGCAGGAGCTGTGTTGCTTTGTCTGTATCCATTGGAATGGAGAACAAGACTGACCCGCACAAGTTATCTTCATGAGCAACTGCTACTCTGGACTTAAACGATTTACCATTGAACACAAAATCAACTACAGCAGTGTATAGGGAAACAGGTTCGCTATCCCAACCTCTCACTCTAACAGTCTCATCACTAAGCTGGTCGTCATACACAAGGCAACCAGGAACAATGGTAATTTCAGCTCCCGTGTCCGGGACTATCCTACATTTTGTACCATTGACATACCCTTCAACATGGCGAGAACCATCTCTCACCGCAACCCAACTTGTATTATAGGTTCGTCCCCTCTTAACATTCAACTTCCTCCCATTCTCTGACCTGGAGTCAGAAGAATTGCTGCTATTATCACTCCTTTTAGTGGGACAGTCTGGGGACTTATGTCCAACTTCGTGACAAGTAAAACAGACAATGGAGGGAAGCTTGGCACTAGGGTTACTCACATTAGACATGTTACTACGACACTCAAAGGCCCTATGGCCGAACTTGTGGCATTTAAAACACTCATAAGTAGCGATATGGTTACCGGAATTCATTCTGTACTGCCTACCATGATTACTACTACTGGGTCTGTCTGGCTCAGATGCATTAATAGACAGCGCAAACGTGTGCAGATCATTGAACGATTTGAACGTCCATTGATCCATCAAAGACCTCTGTACTGGCGGTCGAGAAGCTCGATAAGTGGCACAGCAAACGAAAAGAGATAGCTCTTCCATAGTTTTACATTGTATCATAATAGAGTCATTGAGATTCTTGAGGTGCACATAAGATTCCAGAGGAGTCATGGAACGAGTAGTGCTAGCAAATTCGGTAGTCAACTTCGAACCTAAAGAGGTAAGACTAACGCCGAGAGAGCGAATCAGCAAAGCTTTTAGCTCATCGTAGGTGGTTCTATCTCTGTCAACAGTAGAAGCAATCGCTGAAGCTGATTTGGATTGCAGCTTTTGAAAGAGGACTGCCTTCCAGCGAACAGTAGGGCAGCCTATATCTCTGAGGTCAGCCTCCAACTTCCTAATATATTTCGAAATGTCGAACCCATCTTTATGTGGGGCAAGAGCATTAATTTGCCTGGTCAGACCTTCCTCATACCTATCACTACCATATCTATCGTGACTAGGGCCAGCAGTATTAATTTTGCTAACCAATCTTTCAATCACAGCCTCAACTACTGGGCTCAACTCTACTGCAAGTGCACCAGTTACCGCCACACCTGCAGACTCATCATCGGACATTCTGGGATATTCAACAGTGGTATCAGTATTAACAACTGTATTATCACTTTCACACAATGCAATCCTGTCTAAGGTAGAGGAACTAAATGTTGACCCTTGACCTACAGACCAAGGTGGACTAGGTGCGGGGGTACTACCACTATATACTGAACTTGCCAGTAATGGGGTGGAGTATGAAATGCCACTAATCAAGCTGCTAGGGGAAGAAGACACAGCACTACCACCAACAGTATCCCTGGGCTGCGACCCACTCTTGCACTTCCTGTCCAGCCGCTCTCTCTTGCTCATTCAGGTGTACTGGAGGACTCGATGACCTACAGCGCACACAAAAATAGAAATTAAACACACAGTAATCAGCTTTTACAAGTTTTAAACACCACAAAATGATCACTGACAACAACAAGAGACGTAACTCAAAGCCAAAAATAGAAATTAAACACACAGTAATCAGCTTTTACAAGTTTTAAACACCACAAAGCTCACACAAAAATAGAAATTAAACACACAGTAATCAGCTTTTACAAGTTTTAAACACCACAAAATGATCACTGACAACAACAAGAGACGTAACTCAAAGCCTAATGAAAAACAGACCAACAACAATGCTTTTAACTGAACAACAACAACACCAAAGTGTGAAGAAACAAACACCAATTACGACCACAAATGACAACAATCAAACACAGCGAGTTCCTTAATGAGGGAAAAGTTCGCGAAATAACGATCCACGTGTGATGCGCTCGTTTTGGAGAAAGAGACAATGGCGAGTGGCTTTCCCGGGACGTAGTGAGTGAACCGCGTAGAGATTTCTGAGTTATAAATCAGGAGACACGGCAGGGAGACACGCACAACGGCACCAAGAATGCACACACTGACAATCCACCCGAGTGTTAAGTCGGTTGTAGACGTCGTAATAGGTAGCTCACGCACTTCGAAACGCAGGAGAAACTCGAATCTCGACACCGCTGCCTCCAATTGTGGGTCGGCGGGACGGCAACGACTCTAACGATGCCGCCTAGTCGGGGTGGTATGGCAGACGAAGGCTCGGCTTGAGAAGGTCGAGCCCGGCTAGCAACAGGCGTAGACCAATAACGAAAGGTAGAGCCACTAGAGTTAATATCCCGACTACTCGAACTCCAGTGACTTGCTGCCACCAGAATTCCTCTTAGCTACGTCCGCCCTCCCTGAGTCTTAAATCAGTTTGAGGTTAGACTGAGGGGAACTTAACTAGACGCATGCGTGTCTGGGTTTATATACTAAGGACACGCATGCGCAGGGAATAATGGAAAGGGTCGACCGGAAATCCGGGGCACAAACTAAATTCATGACTTGCACACACACTATAATACATATACATACAATGATACACAATGCTAATAATAAAACCTTTTGTGACACACAACATAATATAATCCAGTGTTCCTTGTCTTCCATCTTCAATGCTTTGTCTTGGTTTCTCTCTTTCTGCCTCCGCCCACAACAACAATGCTGGAATTAGTAGAAATTTCAACGGTCTTGTGGACTGATTTGGTTGGAACGTACTAACATATGTGATCCAGAACCTGTAGAATTATAGCTTCAATTCTGACCAGAGAGCAACATGCAAGTTCATGGGTACCTCAATCCTATATCTTCATAATTTTGTTCACATTTTAGGTAGATTCCAAGAGCCTCAAAGTGTAAAAATTTATTCAATTAAACCGGTAATGAACATTTTATCACTTCACATTTTCCTGCCATTTCTTAATACTGAATATACCTTTCCAATCCCTTACCAAACTTTGTGAAAAAAGGTAAATGTCTCATGAGAATTCTTTCTGTTATGGCAGAACAATTTTGCTTGATGGCTTTGTCATCAGTGTAAGATGGCCAGAAAGTGTCCAATTGATAGATTTGACATCTGGTAACTTCACATCATTGCTGTAATCTAACAGGTCATAATGATATCTGACATCATAAGTATGAAAGTAGTGAAGTGATTTTGTCTGATAATTAACTCTCATTTCTCTTTGGCTTTACATTTTTGTCTATGTTGTCACCAACAAGTTTGTAAGTTTTCAGCCTGATTGAAGGGTTCAATTTCAGGACCAGAAAAATTGTTGATGTCGGAACTGTCTGTTTCAGTAGGTTTGGTTCGTTCAGAAGTACCAGTAGATTCAGACTCACTGTGACTGCATGGAGAATTAGTAGTGGATGATTCAGATTGTATAAAATCTAATTCTGGAACAGATGTGGCATTATCTAAAGTACATAAAAAGAGAAAAATGAATAATTTCAGTAATTTTAATAATGCCTAGATCTAACCAGTGCAGATAGAATAATCCTGCTTCTCAGATAGAGTCGGCGATTCAAGATTTGTGAATCATTTCTTCATCACCTTGTTGCAAAAGTATTTATAATTGTTAAACTATAGTGAAAAGGAACCAAATCTAAATTTGATCGCCAAATCTTAATTTCTCATCAAAGTGTGTTCCAAGCTTGCCAAGATTTGCAATAGTTATCTGGTGAGAAAAGCATAGCGTCAATTTCTGTAGTCTAGTGTATGTCTGTGTTGCAAATGCAAGAGTGCAAGGGTAAGCATTAATTTCATACAGCACACTTTAAAAGTCAATGTGAAAACGATTAGCTATTCAACTAGCTTCAGTCAAGTAACTCAGTTAGTACAAAGCCCTTCAAACCAAGCTTCCCAGACACACCTATTATCATGTACACCAGCATGTCAGGGCTGGGCTGGAGCCAGTAATTGAGGATGATGTTACTGAATACATATTTAATGTACCTGCTTTGAGGCATATCCATTATGCAGAATGAGAGATATCATAATGTGGTGCCCAACATGCTCAATGATTTTAACAAGTAACACTCAAGCTACTAAAATAAATGTCGAGTTTTTAAATTACGCATGCGGTAAAGGGTTTTTCTTTTAACCAGTTGTATATATTATCATTTTCCCTCCCCTAGCCTTTACAGCCCCTTAGGGAAGTCCACTTAAAAAAAAAAAAAGGTTCACACAACTGATCATACCTACGCAAGACTTACCTTCGTGGTTCGTCTAGTGGACAATGAATTTACGAGTAAATGATGTTGAGTAGGGCTTATAACTGTGACAAATAGCGACTGACTCGAATAGAAATGAAGCTCCCATATGTTTTTGAGTTTTAACTGCACCCACAATAGAATTCAAAGCAGTAAACAATTCAATTTCTAAGGTGATACAGGTAATGGTCGCTAAACCTGAGGATTCTGTTTAGTGAAGTTTGGGACGGGGTAGAACGCGGAGCGAACACAAAAATACGAAGGGTCAAAGTACAAAATGACATACAGACGTCCAAACATAAACTATGATGCCACATGTCCAGTGGCTATAACCTAACTGAAAAGAGCTAGATGAGGTTAAGGTCGGGGATAGCTCGAGCCCACGAATATTAATACGTTGTAATCTGCCTAACAAAGTGACGATAATGGAGATCGCTGCTACCGGTGTTAAAAGTAGAGAAGCACAGTAAGTACCGTCATTGGCTAAGGATATGGCAGAGCAGTAGGAAGATTAATGTGTGTCAGTTATAGTTGGAGAATGATAGGCAGGCTGAATTGAAAACGTTGATCATTTTGACCAACAATATTGAAGTCATAATAATGCTTCTCCAGCGATAAGTAGTCTGTGTTTTGGCCGCCTTGCTGAGGAAGTCTTCTGTTATGACTGGTAAGTCTGCACAAATTCGCTGCCAACTATAGGAACAACATGTCGGATGCTTTGCCTTTACGGTGCAGTTACTATTTTGTATACATTGTTAATACCGTTCAGAAAGAAACAAAAACAATTGCGTTTTTAACGAGACAAGTTAACCCGAAAGTTCTATAATTGGCGAGCGAGCGTAGCGAGCGAGACACTTACTGGGGTAAAAATGAAAAAAAATCGGGGATGTTTGTATATATGTATGGACGTACGTATGTCATTTTGTACTTTGACCCCCTCGCGTTTTTGTGTTAGTTATGTGGTCGACCCCGTCCCAAATTACACTAAACAGAATCCTCTGGTTTATCGATCAGTACCCGTATCACCCTAGAAATGGAATTGTTTACCGTTTTGAATTCTTTTGCGGGTGCAGTTAAAACTTGAAAACTTAAGGGACTTACATTTCTATTCGAGTTAGTAGCGGTGGTAAGTCAATGCGCTCTTTGTCATGGTAATAAGCCGTGCGCAACAATATTTACTTGAAAATACATTGTCCACTAGACTACTGCGAAGGTAAGTCTGTGTAGGTGTATGTCCAGTAGTGTCAAAGCATTGTGTGTTACAACCACTACTTAGCTAAAGAATATCACAACGAAAACTTTTAAATAACGTGTATTGTTTTGTTGTTGTTTTTTTCCTTCAATTCAAGCAGTTGCAGAGAGTTGTTACTATGGCACTGAAATACCTTTACCCTGTATGCTAAATTAAAAAACTGGACCTTATTTTCAGTAGCTTCAGTGTTAGAAGTCAAAATCATTCATATAAAAATAGTATAGTCTTTAGGCTCGCTCGCCATTTGTGCTTGTATATATGTTTGGACGTAAGTATGTCATTTTGTACTTTGACCCTCGCGTTTTTTGTGTTAGTTACGTGGTCGACCCCATCCCAAATTGCACTAAACAGAATACTCTGGTTTATCGATCAGTACCCGTATCATCACCCTAGAAATTGAATTGTTTACCGTTTTGAATTCTTTTGCGGGTGCAGTTAAAACTTGAAAACTTTAGGGACTTCCATTTCTATTCCAGTCAGTGGCGGTGGTAAGTCAATGCGCTCTTTGTCATGGTTATAAGCCGTGCGCAACAGTATTTACTTGAAAATACATTGTCCACTAGATTACCACGAAGGTAAGTCTGTAGGTGCATGTCCAGTTGTGTCAAAGCAGTGTGTGTTACAACCACTACTTAGCTAAAGAAAAACTTTTAAATAACGTGTATTGTTTTGTTGTTATTTTTTTCCTTCAATTCAAGCAGTTGCAGAGAGTTGTTACTATGGCACTGAAATCCCTTTACCGTGTATGCGAAATTTTAAAACTGGACCTTATTTTCAGTAGCTTCAGTGTTAGAAGTCAAAATCATTCATATAAAAATAGTATAGTATTTAGGCTCGCTTGCCATTTGTGCTCAAGCACATCACTAGTTTATTTATTAATTACATTATGTGTTTGGACGTATGTATGTCATTTTGTACTTTGATTCTCCGTATTTTTGTGTTCGCTCGGCGTTCTACCCCGTCCCAATCTTCACTAAACAAAATCCTCCAGTTTAGCGACCATTACCCGTTTCACCTTAGAAATTGAATTGTTTAACGCTCTGAATTGTTTTGGGGGTGCAGTTAAAACTCAAATCTTATGGGAGCTCCATTTCTATTCGAGTTAGTGGCGGTGGAAAGTTTTGTCACAGTTATAAGCCCTACTCAACAGCATTTAATTGAAAATTCATTGTCCACTGGACGAACCACGAAGGTAAGTCTTGCGTAGGTATGTTCAGTTGTGTAAAAGTATTATGCGTTACAACTACTATTAAGAATGTCACAAAGAAAATTTTAAATAACGTGACTTGATTTTGTTGCTTCTTTTTCAATTCAAACAGTTGCGGGTAGCGGTTACTATGGCATTGAATCCCCTTTACCGCATACGTAATTGTGACCGGTTTTGGGAAAATCGGCCTAAACGCGGCATCTAAAGTTTTCTAATTTATTCTACCAGTAGACTGCACGGGGCTCGCCCTACGCACTACAACACTTCAGTAGTTTTGCTAAGCTTATTATTGCTGATTTCGAAAAAAACGCCGGGTAAAGGCGTTGCTAATGTCAGGGGGCGTGCCTTGTGTCCGTATACTATTACTGCGTGTCTCCGGGACACTATCGAATAAATCGGTTACAGGCGGATTGAAAAAAGTCTAAAAGGCTTAATGCAGGGCTCCTTAAGAAACTATCATGATGACGAGAATTGCGTGAGTACGTGAATTATGTAGAATAGTAAGTGAATTAGTTAGCTACAGTTTTTTCCCCGCTGTTAGTGAAAAGCCCGCCAATAATTTCTTAGCAACTCTCCATACACGAGTCCAACCGGCTAGTGTTTCTAGCCTCCTAGTGTGAGTTCTAGAGCACGCCAGAGCTTGCACAACAGCGTCATAAGCTAGACCTAACTGGTGTCTATCCATTTCTGCCATAAAAAAATTTTCTTAAAAAAATCGACCCATAAGGCTTTACCCGGTGATACTGAAAAAAATTGTTTGCCGCGTTTAGGCTGATTTTCCCATAACCGGTCACAATTTAAAAACTTGACTTTTATTTTAGTAGCTTGAGTGTTAGTTGTTAAAATCAATTATTTAACAATAGTGTAGTTAAGGCTCGCTCGCCATTTGTGCTCAAGCACACCACTATAGTATGTCCAAGTTGAGTTGGCGCGGTAAAAACCATTAATAACTTTTGAACGGAAGTAGCTACGCTTCCGGGGTTTGTACCATTCGAAAGCTTGTGCCGAAGCGGTCCAGAAAATTCCCTTTAAAAACTTCTGAGTCCGCGGGAAAGTGCAGTTTCAAAACTCAATAGAAAAGTCAATGGGAATAAATAAAACCACACGTTTCCCGCGCTACACGCGGCGGGATTTAGTCACGCGCTCAAACCGGGCCAAACACGTGCGCAGTACCTCAGAGACAATTGTAAACAAAAAGCAGTCGTAGTTTGGTGACTTCGTTTCTACCCTTCTGCGCGACATTCTGGTTCATTTTAGGCTCAGGAATTTGTTGCTATTCAAGGCTACTTAACAAGAGCAAGCTACAATGTGAGGTACGTTTGTATCAGGGGTTGCTTGTCCACTCAGATTTTCTTACCTGTTTAAATAGGGCCTATTTATTTAGAAACTCAGCCAATTTACTGTTTGCTGACCAAGATAATAAGATATACAATTCATCATAGACTCTATATGCAACTATTTATGCTTTAGCTGTCCATTACTCCTCATGTCTATATAGGTACAGTTCTCTATGGTTATGGTGATGCTATTTACCACCCTCCAAATTCAACTGCTGCTTGTATCTACCACAATTTCATGTCATCATAAAATTATATATTATATATATTGTACATGTCATTATATAATTATATTAATTGTCAATTTTTTTTGTATAATTTAAAAAAAGTTGAAATTTAACAAGTAGATAGAAAATACAGTAAAATCATGAATAAAATGATATGAATGATTCAGTGTGAAGGACAAAGTAATACTGGAATGTGTGTGGCCATAGCTAAAATGTAGGTGATGTGCTGGATTCTTCACATTTACTGTTGAGTACTTCAGAAATTCGTCACACCAAGAAATAAGAATAGAGTTTAAATACATGCATAAGCACACAACAATCAGACTTACTTGAGCATTCAGCCGCCGTCCTGTGCTTCTTTCCTCTAAGCTTTGTAGCTCCAGATAACACTCCGCAACCTTCAACCAGTTTTAGCGCACAACTAGAAGCTCGTACAAACTATAAACTACGAGTGATTAGTTATAACTGGGCATATATTGAATACAGCCGCGGAAGAAACTGCCATAGCTTCTTTTTCATTTCAACAAGTAAACTTACGGTAATAATGTGCACCTTGGACCCGCCCCGTTTTTACTGTGGGCGTCGACGTTTTCGCGTGTTTGAGCTACTACTGTCATGTGACCTTAATTGGTCTCCGGTTTCGCCAAGTGCATTCCTCTTTTGCCACATTTGTGGTCGCGCCAACTCAACGTGGACATACTATAGTAAGTAAACTAATGCCTATACCCATCGAAAGTTACTTTGTGTAATTATGATTTAGAATTTATTCGGAGCTTACAAAAATAATGGGAAACATTTGTGTTTATGTCATTTATTGATTGACTCACAAATAGTTTGCATAATAGTCTCTTTGAAATCTTGGAAGCTGACGTTAATGTGAGCGGTGTGTATATCCATCTACTATTATTCTAGCCATGCTGTGAAATGGTTTTGATGTGCCATGAAAGCTACTCATAATGTAGCCTGAAGTAATCCCTCTACAGAAATATAAACCACTGTGCTCTTTCTTTAAATTTGTTAACTTTATAGAATCATTGTAAGACACTAAACCACTCAACCGGTTTTGCACCTTTACATGTTAAAGTTACAGTGTCTCCTTCTGAAACTTCTAAGTAGTTTGGTGTCACATTATAAAGGGGAACACCTCGGTTAAGTGTTACAATGTCCACTCTAACCTTACTACGAAACTGAATTATCTCTAAATCTTGATTGTTGTATGCCCCTTGACAAATGAACATTCCAGCGTCTGATACCTCTAAATTATTCAAAATAATACTAGTTCTTAGTAGTTGATATTGAAAGAATGTTCCTATGTTGAGCGGGTCATTTTTCAAAGTAAGAGTTGTGAAAAGGCCGTATCTTTTGTACATCCAGGTGACTGGAAACGAACTTCCACAATAAGCTATTACTGGAGTCCCTTCAAATATTCTTACAGAATTTGGTACTACCTCCGAGTCATAAACTACTATTTGACGCCAGTCTTTCGCACAACACTCTAACAGTGAAGAAGCTGCATACACAAATGAGAAGGATATGCCCCACATCTTACTTGAATCACAAGTCAATAATCCACCAGTCTGGGACGCAAAAAAATATATAATGACTCTTTACCAAAAATAAATATAGTGTTCATAAAGTTTATAAAGTATCAAGGTTTTTATTATTTGATTTTATAAACTGTACTAAAGAGTTTTTGAAAGCTCAAAGTTACTATTGTATACGTTATGTCCATAGCAAATGTTTAATTAGCACTGATTCACAGCATCAAAGTCAACAGAGTTTTGAATATTAATATCACTATTATTAAGGACCCATGACGCTCACTCCTATATGGGTTGTATTACTCCGTCTGCTACACAGGTAATGCTCCAGCCACCCCACTATTATTACTCGTGAGCTTGCCGCCACGGTGGTCCTACCTTTACGTTGAATAGTTTACTGAGTTATGGGAGTTTTGTTTAGAGACTACCGTTAAATTTGCCCAGCATATTTGACTCTCTCTTACTATTTACGTTTATCTTTTTATTGCTGCCCTGCAATAAGATTTGAACGCCGTTACGTCAATGGCAATTTCTAGTGTAATTTTTAAACTAAATGATCTGACTGTGGTTACTATTTCTATGGGTTAGTGTCACAATTATGTTGGTTACAGCTAAGGTTGGAGAAACAAGTGCAAGGTAAGCTTCTGAGGAATATATTATTTCTAATATGTTGGACACTTTAAGGGCTGGATCACCTCTCTTAGTTGGTTTTCTAGTTACATCGGAGTGTCTGTTTCATTGATGTTGACTTAGAGCTTTGATTGGGCCTCACCTGAATCTTTTATGATGTTCTGAACAATTGTCACACTAGTGCCTCTTTATACTCTACCAAATAGCTAGGAACACCATGCAAAAAATATGTTATACTTATGTGAAACCACGTATGTATAACAAAGTTATACTAGTAGTATACATACCCTATGTAATCTTGATGTTTACTTGTGGAGTATAACAGAAGTATACTCTACTTTAGACAGCCAAATGTTTTAACCTGGTGTGTATACTAAATGATGCTCAAGTTCAATGTTTTAACCTGGTGTGTATACTAAATGATGCTCAAGTCCAATATTTTCCCCTGACGTGTATAGCAACTAAATGATGCTGTTCATTATCACTTTGTTTTAATTAATTCATTAAGTACTGAGAGTGTTCCTGTTAGCTCTCTGCTAACTTTAAATAGCTTAATTATAATAATGTAAGATATTCCAATGCAAATACTAGTATCTTTTGAGATTACCATACACAAGAAGAGACTTAAAAAGCTTTATGAGCCTGAACTTTAATTTAATGTTTGTTGCTTACTATTTGCTTTACCAAGCAAAGTGTACAAACACAGTAGACTAAGTAACACCTGAGGTATACTAGGCATCTACTGGAGTTTGATTTTGATTAAAAATTGTCTCAAGTCTAGAATTAACTGAAGTAAACTTTTACCAAATATTAGATATAATATATAAACAACAAAATCACAGAATACTTCAACTAATCTTAATCACAGTAACTTCGTACCCCGAAAACCCTTTACCATTAGAGTAATAGAGTAAAAACCCTTTACCATAAGAGTATTAGTAAAGACTGGAAATGGTCGTCCAAATCATTGTCAAAGGTTGCATGCTGTAATGATTAGTTGGGGAAAGACCTTTTACCAATCCTGATATGCTACCCGCGGGGAAACGATCAGGGATGGTAAAGGGTTCGGCTCCGCCAGATTGTTATACCAATGTGTTATGGACTGGACTAGAGTGGAACTGGCGCTATGGTGTACACGGGCTTCAAGTCTAGGTGAGTAGTTTCGTGGCCTGAAAGCTGAATTCTCTTTTGCCAGATTACTGTAAATCTCTGAATTTGCTGTCTGTAGTCACTATAGGTGTCATTTTAATTTTAGCTACACAGCAAACATCATAAAACTAATTTTTTAGTTCTTGTGTGAGAAGATGTAGATGCATGTTGGAGTTGGAATGTTAACAGCCTAAATTTCATAGGCTCCAACTGTCCCAGAATCTGCAGGACAGACTTGAATTTTTACCTTAGTCCTAGGTCCTCATTTATAAAGTATGACATTGCTCACCTTCACTACTAAGAGCAAGTAAACAACGGCATGATTATTTTTTTCATCTGGTATAAGGTCACATTCAATCTACGGTTTCATTTTGTCCTGGTCACATTCCATCTACGGTTTCATTTTGTCTTGCAAAAAAATTACAGATCATTATCCAAGTTTGAAGCAGGCCACCAATATTTCATTGATTTTCAATTCTAAGCAATACAATGGCTACAGCAACGGCATTATCACTGCTGCAGTAATCTTCTTAATTACAGAAAATTCACTATACCAGTTTTAGCTACAACCAGATTGCTACAAGAAAGTACTTGCACAGCTAGAAATTTGCATGTAATAATTTAGAAAAAAAAAACATGGTGGGTGGGGGCGAGGGGAATTGATTTGTTATGATTTTTTTTTTTTTCAAATTTTATGTATCTCTTTGGCCATGGCAGTGAATTATTCAGTACTCATCAACAAACTCTGTGCTCAAAGATGCTACCATTATAAATCACAGCTACAGTAAAAGCTTAAGCATTAGAGTTAACTTTTGTCTGTGGTGTCATTCTAATTAATGCTTTCTGGAATACCATTGTGACAATGATTTGTTGTGTTTTAACTGAAAATCAGAATCAGTGCGTGACTTAACATTTGTATTTTTTTTTTTTTTGGTTGATGTGGTGGCGAGGATAGCAACTTTCAGTGTAACAGTGTGCAATGTATCTTTTGCCAGGTAAAGGGTTCGGCTCCGCCAGACTGTTATACCAATGTGTTATAGGACTGAACTAGAGTGGAAGCTTGCGCTATGGTCATGTACGCGGGCTTCAAAGTCTATGTAAGTAGTGTCCTGAAAACTGAATTCTCTTTTGCCAGATACACTGTAAATCTCTGAACTTGCTGTCAGTAGTAACTAAAGGTGTCATTTTAATTTACACAGCAAACATCATAAAACTGTGTTTAAGTCGTGTTTCTTGTCCTCAAATTTTATCCTATAAGAATGAATGATGCTAAGCAAATGTTACCTGAGTTATAATAAAGTCAGTGTTTGAAGACAGTGGATTCCCAGTTATTATTTTTTTCTTTGCACACTCAAAACTTTTATTTCTTTGTGAGAAAATGTAGATGCATGTTGGAATGTTAACAGCCTAAATTTCATAGGCTCCAACTGTCCCAGAATCTGCGGGACAGACTCGAATTTTTACCTTTGTCCTAGGTCCTCATTTATAAAGTACGACTTTGCCAGCATTAATGCCTATCTAGGCAACTGGGTATTTTCAGGCACTTTTGATGACCATTACCAATTCTGGAATAGCATGGCACCATTACAAGTAGTGTGGCTGTCCATGTCTTACGAGTCACTATAAGTCTTAAACGAAGAGGTCGCATATTATGGCGGTGTAGCTGGGGACATGTTTCGCTATAAGTGAAAAATGGCTGACACGCCCCCTTGTGTTAAAATATGGGTGTGGCCATTGCCGTACCTGTTCCGACTCCCCTGTGATATGTGACTCGAGTAATTCGTCGTCATTTGGCTAATATTGTAGTCCTGTAATCATTATGAGTGCATACATATTACACCCTGAGTATACTTGTCTCTGCCCACTTTTATCTTATAATACCACGCACTGTATCCATGTGTGTCCGTGCGATGCATACTCTATAACCAATTGAACATGTCGATCTTTACTGGCATTCACAACCTGTTGGTACTCATTCCTATTGTAGTATTATGATTTAGTACAATACATTCTAGTAAAGATGTAATTTGCAATAGATTATAAGTAATTATACACTACTGGCACTATTTAGTGCACACTATGTGCACTTGAAGTTATATAGAGTGAAACTTATAGTTTAAATATTTGGACTTTTATCACTAATTTCTTTACACATTCAGAATATATTTTGAAATTGTGTGTACATATACACGCACACACACACATCTGCACATACATGTGTGATGAGTATACTGTCAACGTGTATACCCATTTTGTGCTGTAATGGGCTTCCTGTATCACCTAGGTGAATAATGATTTGGTGTAAGAAGATAGGAGTGGTTTGAGCATGTAGGTGATGAAGTGTGTGTGCATGTGTTCTATAGTGTTCATGTGGTGCACAAAAGTATCATTCCTCCATTGTACAACTTATATTTATTGGATTAGCCACACCCATACGTAAGTACATATAATCAGGGCAGAGGTAGGGGCGCCCTGGGATCTCCCCCCAGGTTGAGTTTCCCCCTCTCTCTCCCCCCTCCCCCTAGGTTGAGTTTCCCCCTTCTCCCTACCCCCTCCCCCTAGGTTGAGTTTCCCCCTCCCCCCTCTGTGGTTTTGATTTATAATGGTATTCTGTGATTTTGTTGTTTATATATATCTAATAATTGGTAAAAGTTTACTTCAGTTAATTCTAGACCTGAGACAATTTTTAATCAAATGGGTCTGGTTTCAGCAAAAGAGGGTGTGTTCAAATAAACGTGTGGCCCTCCTTTCTAAACTCTTCCCCTCCCCCCCCCAGAAAAATGTATGAAACCATATGCCCATGTTCTAAGCTGGTCTTCGTCCCATCTAGTTTTTAACCCTTGGCGCACATGCATGGTAGGGTTGCACTACTTAATTTGTCTGTTAATCTGTCTGTCAGTCTTTCTGTCACACAACAACAGATCTCAAAGACAGTGGCCTTCCAAAGATTGAAGAAGGTATCACAATGTTGTACTAGGAAGTTTAAGTCGCTTTATCAGATTACCAACTAAAGTACATTATGATTGGTTTTTGGGAAAACTGGGCAAAAAGTGTGCATTTCACAGGCCATTATACATACTCAGTGTGGATTATTACAGTTGGACATTGGATATTTGCTGCCCAAGAGTGCTTGATATCCAACCAAACAATAACTGGTCAGCTATTCAGCGAGCCAAAGAGATCAGATCTGGTTATAATCATGCATTTTGAGGGTGTGCTTTTCTGGCATATCAGTTAGCAGTTTTTACCTCCTTTGCCATTGCTTCAAAGTTCAATGCTAACAACTAGGCATGGACACTTTTTTCCTCCATTTTTTTTTTATTATTATTATTTTTTTATTATTTTTATTATTATTATTATTATTATTATTTATTTTTATTTTTATTTTTTTTAACTGGGCATTCTTCTTTTCTTTTGTCCCTTTTAATTTGCGCTCTGGCTTCTAGTTTTAGTTTATGATTTTTTTTGCTTAATCATTTTCCCCACTAGATTGATGCACCTCACTCAAACTCAGTTCTAAATTATAGTTAGATCCAGTGTCCATGTTCAATAATTGAATATCCTACACTTGGTAACATAGCCCAACAGTACACTTCAGCACCTACTGCACTCACAGCAAGCTAAGGCCATGAACGAGACAATATACTTTTTCACAGAACTATTGACACAATCATTAAATGATGATCAATATTCTTTAAATATGATTGATCAATAATATGAATTAATTTTACTCATTTTGAAGCTTATAAAGCAATACCAATATGTACATGTTCTACTACAGTCTGTAGAGCAATGAAAATATAGTAACATTTGTCATACCAGATTTTTTAATATCAGACCAAGATTAAATTGTTCTGACGTTTGTCTGAGCATTGATGTATAGTTATCATCCACATTTCATGAGCAGGCTGACTTATTTTCATTTGGATTTTGTGTCTGTTGTTACTGCCTGGGCCAAATAGCTGAGAGTTAGGCAGCAGTAATTTTGGAATCAACATGCAGAGAGTCTCACACTCAATTAAGTTAATTGAGTGTGAGACTCTCTGCATGTTGATTCCAAAATTACTGCTGCCTAACTGCTATTGACGATTATAGTGACACGTACTCAATCATTGGCGACTCTTCACCACAGCTATTCCACCTCATGCAGAGGTCCTTTTAAGCACTATTGTTTTTCAACTAAGGCAAGACTATGGTTGTGGTAAGGGTAACGAACGCAGTTGTAGTCATGAATGAGTCTGTACAATTACACCTTAACTAGCATATTATTTTCTAGGTTAATGTGACAATCTTTACAAAAATTTTTTGTAACCGTTCCTATCAGTCCACTGTTAATTGCATTTGCTGAGTTATTGTGTATCAACTGTAGCAGACGTAAAAAAAAAAAAAGCTGTAGCACTCGCAACCGGTGCTCACCTGTTAAATAACCAAAACCTCGCTTGGTTTCAATCAAACTGTCGATCTCATGTCATCACCAAGGTAGGTAGTCTCAATGATCAAAGATCACCTTTATTCTAAATATTAATAGATGGATATTTTTAGTGTAATAGGTGTTCTAGTACATATCTGAGTATTTATAATTGTGATGTCAAAATTTTATGATCCACCAAAAGTATATATACATACTTTTTATTCTGTGTGTGTGTGTGTGTGTGTGTGTGCTGGTGCAAAGGCAAGCTCATGGTCCAAGATGATGGAGGGACAGGACGCGAGAGAGTAGATGTGGTATATGACCGCACAGGACAGGAGTAGCTAGAGGGAAAAGTGAACAGCAGGGCTGGAGAACGAGGCAAAGAGAGGGCTGGAGAAGGAAGAGCAGAGGAGGAAGACTGCTGCTCAACTATATAGATGTACATGTGCCCATAAAAAGCCACTCTTGCTAACGGATCTTCCAGACCAAAGATGAACTCCCCCTCCCCCCCCCCTCAAGATGACTGGAAAAGACGCCATGAACATTCCAGCTTAACTTGTTAATTTACACCTGTTGTCATGTATTCTATCATATCCCACTTCATTTGTACACTTCTTTTTGAACTCACAATCATCAATTTGGTTTCATGTCATTAATTTGATTTCTACTATACTGAGACTTTGATTACGCTATGGCGGTTGCTATAACTTTATCAAGTGTAAAGAAGAGCACTGAAGTGCAGCCCCAGCGAAATTCTAGTAATAATAACATACCCTACACTGCGACCAGTGAAGGGACCATATAGGTTTAGAATAGTTCAACTCCTAGATTCCTCCACTTTATTGGAAACACTCACAAGGCAAAAACTTAAATATCCTGTAGTCACATGTTTAAGACATTTCATGCTTTCACCACCTTTCTTGTACATGATAGGGCTAAATGCCCTGCACCATAGGACATTTAGCCCTATCCACTACAGGAAAGGTGGTGAATGCATGAAATGTCCTAAATACATTACTACAGGAAATTCAAGTTTTCGCCCTGTGACTAACTCAACTCATTTAAAATTCAGTTGTAACATACATGCAGGTGAGAGATTATTAAGTTATAATACTGATCTCTTGGAATGAGATGTATGAATAATAGACAGTGCGGGTGACAGTGGGACTTCGTCTAGGGACCTCAATATGTGGACCACACCAATGCCAGCACTGCTCAGGAATAGTTAAAGTGAAGGAAGACATCAATGTCATACCACACTGAATGACATCGTGAAGCGGGCTCTGTCATCAGCCAAGATCCCGTCTCGACTGGAGCCGCCTGGTCAGGTCAGATGGCAGGAGACCAGATGGTGTGACCCTGGTACCTTGGAAATCAGGTCGTTTGCTGGTATGGGACGCGACTTGCCCAGACACCTTCGCACCATCCTATAGAACCGATGCTACCCAAGCACCACGGAGAGTGGCTGCCGCAGCAGAGGAGAGAAAATAAAATAAATATAGTAGCCTTCCACTTAGCCATTTCTTTTCTCCACTTGCAATCGAGACCATGGGAGTGCTGGGCCCCAAGTCGATGGCCTTGGTAAGGGATCTGGGTAGACGGATCAGGCTGGAGACAGGGGAACCTCGTTCAATTGACTATCTCCTGCAGCATCTCTCGATTGTGGTTCAGCGAGGGAACTCCGTATCAGTATACAGAGGCATCACAACCTGACTTCATTTTATTTCTTTATTATTATTTTATTTTATTTTTATTTTATTTAAAAGTTTTATTATAATAAGTTACAATTATTAATTATCATCATTATCATTATAATTATGAGATATCATAATAATAATAATAATTTTTGCTTGTTATAGCTATTGCTGTTTGTCTCAGGACAACCTGTTGAAATATACTATTGTATACTGCCTTATACTGGCTAAGAGTTTCATAACCGGGCATGTGAATCAAGAAGACAAAATGACCTGACTCTGAAAAACACCTAACACACATGAATGTATCCATTATTAATATCATATAGTATACAAAGACCAACCTACTTTCTTTCGGAATCATGCTCGGGCATGTAGCCTTTAGTGTGGTGTAACTGTGGATACAGCACAATTTGCATCATAGCATAAGTTTAGTTTGGAGAAGTGACATGGTGTTCAAGGTGACTTTCATATCTATCATTTTTTTTAAAGTAACATCTTAGGTAATGCAATTAAAAGTACTGCTTGTCATGTGAGTAGCAAATGTTTTAGTTGAACTCACGATCACTTGAGGCATGCAGAATAGTCAACTCAGAAGTCTGGTCAGTAGAGCTATAAAACTTTCAATATATCAATCACTAAAAACGATATCGAACAAACTTGTAACTTTATTTAAGAAGCTAACATGAGTAACAGTTATCAATAATAAATAATAATAATAATAATAATAATAATAACCATTTTTAAATTATTAAAAAATCCAAGGATAGATAGGCACAAACCAATGCGGCTGTGGCATTCCCAGCTGAACTGCCACTGAGAGTTTCTGAAGGAAGAGCTAGTACCACATAAGTTGCCAGAGACACATCTGCCTAATGCTCCCTCCCCCACCCCCCTGGACTTCTTGTCTTATGCAAAAGCAGCCACACAACATGCATATCTGGTGACATGACTCCTGTAAGAGTGTCTGGACAGGTGGCATCATTCTATACAAAAGGTTTTCCAGCACTCCATGGCACTAAAGTCATGCAATCAGGTCATTTACCATCGGATCTGGAAAGCCAGGAGGTTTCAATCTGGAGGGGACTTTAGCTGCTGACAGAGCGAGGTGGATGATATCATTGTCTGCCTACACTGAACTTGCAGCTCAGCCCATGAGTCTCAAGAGGAAACATTTGCATGAATATTTATACAGATAATCAACTGAATGTTGACAGGTTTATCAGAACACTTTAATCTTGAGAGAGGGCATCTCACAGTTTCCCCCCACCCCCCCCTAAAATAACTGACGAGCTTAATACTGTCCCACTTACGAAAATCAGTGAACTTTCCGATTGTTTTTTTAAGTAACTGTAACTATAGCAACAGTCCACGCCTTCTGAAATTGGCCATGCTACCGTGTGCGCTCTAGATGGAGTTAGCAGCTAGTGTCCGGTGAATATGAAAGAGACTGCGATAATAGCAACGCTAGAAGAAGGTTAGAGGTTGTTGTTTTTTTTTGGGGGGGGGGGAGTTTGAAACTGCGTACATACTAGCTCTTGTGAGACTAGTGACTGTACGAGCATTAGTGTTACTTTGGCTCTTGCTAATAATAGTAAAATTTGGTACCCTGAGCTTTCTTTATTATTTGATTAGGTGATGTAGCTAAGAGATTAGTAGTGTTTAGTTTTCTAGTTGCACTTACGTTTAATTATGTGTATCGTGTGTGTGGTCTCCTTTTATAGGACCACACACACACAACATGAAATGTTTCTTAAAAATAGTAATTTAGGACACTCAGTGGAACCTATCTAGTCTATCCCACTCAAGAGATATTGAAGTGTAGTAGAGCTTAAGGATGCTAAAGTAAACTACTTTAATATTTTGTTTTGCATTATTTCTAACGGAACCAGGGTTAAATGATCAGGTAGAATTTAGACTGTAATAGAAGCTTTGAAAAAATTAAGATCACAGAAATATCTGATGATTTACTCCATATAGCGACTGAATTATTGACTAGCCAGTTAAACATTAGTAATAAGAATAACTATTTTTATTTAGTTTTGCCAGATACCAAGATGGTCTTATTCTACCGTGTATCTGCTATAAGTATTGAGAAAAGAAGGAAAATGAAGGAAAAAAACCACTTGCAAGCTGCTGTAAGTATGGAAGCCTGTATTGTAGTGTAGACTTCCGATTTTTTTTAATTTGTGATTGTGTATTACAAACATTGAAATATTCTTTAGGAATAGTGTTTACAATTTTTGATATAGATCACTTATTCTTCACAAGTTGTAGCCACTCACCTTCCTTTAGATGCATGTCTTCATTTGTGCAATGGACCACGTTTTATAGCTGGCCTGGTAGTGTACTAAATTATAGTGTGAATTGAAACCACATTTCTTGTTTCTCATCAACTATTTTGGAAATTGCGATAATGTAGTTGACCTATAGGAAAAATATTGAAATGGTATATAACAAGTATGAGGTAGTAGGGGTGTGGTTAAAGCAGTGGGCTTGACCTGCATAATAAATTTTGAAGTGGCTTTATCACCCAGGAAGGTGCAGATGAGAAACAAGTTTGTTTGGCCTAAAAATAAACCATAGGTCTGTTATCAAGTTCACGTTTTATTATTATTTTTTTGGTACACTGATGTTTTTACACATTCAATAGTTGTGCATTGTGTGTATGCATTGTGTTACAGAGTTCAGTCTGAGCTGTATATGATGTATGTGGTTGTATGTGTGGTTAGATGTGGTGGCTTGTACCTAGAAAACCTGAGCAGCTGTAATTTATTTTGTGAAGTTGACACTGTAACTTCATTTTCTCCACTACACAATTCAATTCTTGAAGTGAGATGTGTCAGGAGGTGTACCCAGGTATGTATGTGATTTATTTCAGGCTATTTTTACGCACAAGTATGATCAATGATCATGACCCACAAAGGTTTAAATTTCAGTCTGCTTTCATAATGCATTTAATTACAATGAATTGTGGTCTAAGGACATTGAGCTGTGTGTGTAATGTATATAATAGGGTATGTGGGTTGTGTTGGTCTGCAAATGATGGTAATTAAACCTCAGCGCTCATGCAAGAGAGGGTTATAGTAGTCATCCTGTCTGTCTGTCGGTCTGTCTGTCGGTCGGTCTGTCACGCTCTGATTTTGGAGATTACTGACAATTAACTGTTGATTTAGGTATGAACTTACTCACAATGACGATTTACATTTAAGACCTTTTATTATGCTTTTTTAAAATTTCGGGCTGATTCTTGAGAAAATACGAAGCTTAAACTCTGCATAGGTACCAGCTTTTGTGGCTAGCATCACATCATAATCACGTGAGCGAATAATTTCTTGCAGACATTGATGTAGTTTGCTTTATAGGGAAAGTTAACGGAGTTGAAAGAAGTGAAGTATCGCATTATAAATGTGTGAGTGTTTCTGGCCAGTTTAGCTTCTTTTCTTATGAAGACAGATGAATGAGCAGATTAGAAATGTTACCATGCTTAGCAGCGATAGAACTGGCAAACAGTACCAATGTCCACAATTTCTTCAGCACTGCTGTGGCCGTCTTTTTCTGCGTTTTTGCAAACAATGTTATTGTTGCGCGCCATTTAGAACAAAAACACCTGCCCAAATTCGGAATTTAAAAGGCGCGCCACGCAGAAATCGAGCAGTCGGTAATTCGGTGGTTACATGCACTTTATATATATAGTACGGTGGTGTTGTACAAAATAGTCGGTATTAACTACATTCCAGTATATAGCACAGCTTTACGTTATAGCCAAGTTTACAGGCAACAAAGGCAGCTGTACCTCATAATTGTCTTGCCATGATGCTCCGGCATTAATTTTGTGACCTGTGCTAACATTTGGTGAGAAACCGGTAATACCGTGTGACTACAATTGAAATATTGTCTCTACGATATAGGGCTTTTGTCAAAGAGCAATGATAATATCGGTATAGTTCCCAGCTGTACTACCATGTGCTATTGGGCAGATGGACCAGATTTTGGGAAATAGAGTTTATCATTATTTCTGAGGAGGTAGCATAGGGTATGTGTGTGCACACACTCATGCTAGAGACTACTTGTGAGCCCTATAAGTAAGACGTAAGCCTCAATTGGGAAGGTATGTGGTCCCTTTGTTTTAGTTTCATGTAGTTATGTTTGAGGTGATTGGAAGATTTTATGATCATGACCAGTACATAACTAATTACGTCACATCTGTGTGACCTTTGAGTTGCTATTATGTAGGGTGAGAGGAATAACAGGAGACACATTGTGTTTATATGGCCTTAAAATGAAAAAAAAACAAAAAACAAAACAGGTTGCTGGTTTTATTATATACGTAAGTCAAAGGTGAAGGCTTGACTTGGTTATTACATATGTCACCATATGTATCAGTTGCATGGTATTATACTGTTCAGGATTGACTGTTGTCACATGGTAAAGGCACATGTATCAGTTCAGTGGTGTTGTGAGTGTTCTATTGAAAATCTTGTGTTAGACTTCCTAAGCCTTGTGCAGAGAGATTTGAGGCAGTGGTTTATGCTTTTATCACTTCCATTCATCTGTAATGTCCACCAGTGTTAATTTACTAATTTCTTGTCTGCTCACAAACCTCAAGCATATGTGAGGATAACCATTAGGCTTACCTGAGGTTCTGGTTGGCTTTGTGTTCCTGCATATTTAGCTACTCCTTATGAAGATAACATTTACATGTACCAGTTTATTGCTGGAGCAGTATTGATACTTGACTAGGAATGGCCTAATGAATTATTATTCGTGTGGCCTGAGAAATGATTTTGTAGACTAGCTAGTGCATAGTAGTGCTGAGGGTTCATGAGTAGGTGCTTCAGTTATATATAGCTAGGTGTTTTTTTTGTTTTTGTTTTTTTTTTGTTTTTTTTTGTTTTTTTTGCTAAGCTCACCAATAGTTATTGAATATTTACTATTTGTGATGTAGGAGTTTAATTCAGTATGGATAATAAGCAATGAATTTCACGTCTCATTCTGTTGTCATGAGCTCCTCCTACTGGGTAAGAAGCTACTTACTGGCTTTATGGATGTGTATTTGTTGGCCAGATCTCTACATGAGTCATCTATTTACCAAATTCTAATGACCAGTTTAGTTAAGCTGCAAGATTTAACTTAATCTTGCTGGCAATGTCATTCACCTACTAATTGTCATATCATAGTCCTGGTGATTGTCCTTTACCTTCTAATTTTATTATTATGGATTCAAGTGACCTGTTAAACTTAGAGGTCGGTTTTATAATTCAATGCTATTCTCCGTACGCGAAATCTGTGGCCTCGTATACCACATTCTGAACTCCTTTCGGAGGTCTGGGTATAAATGGAAGAATCCCCGGCATGCCCTTTGACCTCTAGCTCCTATTCAAATTAAAATAAAGTAGCTGCGCAAAGAGAACCCTCCATTATACGTAGCTCACTATCCTTTCAAGTCGATCCACAACATGTTTACAACAAGTGCCCTAACTAAAAAACAGCTATATGTAATCATTTTTGCGAGTAATACTCAAGTCCATCTATAAATGCCTTGTGCAGGGTTTCATAGAGGGGGGGGGGGGAACCTGGGATATCCCCCCCAAAAGAAAATCCTCCCCCCCCCAAAGATTTTTCTCATTCAATTATTTAATAGATTTGAATTCATAATAGCAATACCATAAGAACAAAGACACGTTAAATAAAGTCACTCTTAAAGTATGATTCTATGATTGCTTTGTTTGAATACATCTAATATTTCACTAAAGTTTATTTCGTTCAGTTCAGGACCTTCAATGGCAATTCTCATTAACCGTGCCAAGTTCTGTTCTGTCAGCCGGCTTCGTAATCTAGTTTTTATGAGTTTCATTTAACTAAAAGATCTCTCAGCTGTGGCTGTACCAACTGGAATCGAAAGCATAATGTCAATCAGTTTAAATGTCTCTGAAAAAATTCCAGTGTAAGCAGCTGAACGTTTCAGTTCTAATACTTCTTGGAACTCTGGTGCTTTCTCCAGTGATTTTGACTTCATAATTTCATCTCTTTCTTGAAGCAATGCTCTCTTGAATATAGCCCACTCTGATATTAAATCGTCCTTGTTTAGCAGAAGTGTTGAGGAATAAGTTATTCCATCAAACTCAACTTCAGCTGGCTTACCGTAGAAGTCTCCTAAGCAACTTATCTTGTCCACTCCGTAAGAACTTAAGTCTTCCTCTGCTGGAAGCAGAGAAGGGTTGAACACTGACATTGCTGTCAAGATTTTCACAGCATTACTGTTAAACCTTCTGTCAATGTTCTCCAATAGCACATCAAAAGGGAAGTGCGACGTGGGTACGATATATGGAGACATCAGTGATATTTTTATGGCTCCTAGATGGACCATAACCATTGCCAATTGTTATGCTGTAGTCATTTTCTAGGGAAGATGTAGTAGATTTAACCTCTGACAACCAATCACTAGTTTCTTCCTTTAAGCTTTTCAAGGAGTCAACAGTTGCTTCCAAAAGAATGGGCAGTTTGCTAAAATCTGCCACCTTCATCTGCATTGAGGCACTCATTTTGGCTAGAATGTGGAGAACTCGAGAGAGAGAACCACAATACTAGCTATTCCTACCTGACTAGCTAAGAGTAAGCTGAGACCATAGGATTCGGCATCTCCTGAAACTTCATGAAGGTGTTGTAATGTAGTAATGAGGGCAGGAAGTTCTTTTTTAATTGCTCTCACACACCTCTCATGGGAAAGTCACCTTGTGTCACTTGACTTAGTAATTTTTAATTCAGGTAAGTTTAGGGCACACTGAATTTGTTTGCTCTATGTTAATTGATCTGATTTTCATTGCAATTCTGCTTATTTTGACAATATCTTTGAAGAATAATTCTGGATTGGATGTGGGAGGTGGGGGGAAGGGGGAGAGAAGTTTTTCCTATGTCCCCTCATTAGATTAAACGCTGTTAAATATATTACATTTACTAGTTTCATTGAAGTACTTAAAAAATCAGGACTGTTTCATACAATCCCAATTTTCCCCACCCTAAACGCAAATCCTGTATGAAACCCTGCTTGTGTATGTACCAAAGTATTTTTTGATTGAAGATGAACTCCAGGATAGCATCTTGGAGAACTCTGACAGCACACTGTATATCTTTTGCAGTTGAATTTAGCTGCGTCAATGGCAAACAGTACTTTTCATCTCTATTTAGAGCCCGCCATTTGTTGGTTCCCTTGTTTTATTATTTTTATTTTGTCTTCTGTTAAGATGCTCATGACTTTGTTTCCAAGCTTTTGTGTGCGCTAAGTTGCTGTAATGCTACTAGCTAAAGGGGAGTCGGTGACAAAAACTGTCAGCGGCCATTTTTCACTTATCGCGAAATATGTCCCCGGCTACCCCCTTTTATACGACATTCGTGTTTAAGAAACTAGTTAATAGTTGAAATTTAGCTGGAGCTAGTATATTGTGTATCGTTTATTTACCTTATTTAGGCCAGATCTTTTGTTATTCCTGCAGTTATTTTCATTTTGTTCTGAGTTTTTCTAGGCGTCTGAGTTTGATGGCCATTTTACCAACTATTATGAAGGTAATAAATTTAAATTTAAATAACAAAACAACTTATTATAAAGCTTCTAGGGATGTCTCATCAGCAGAGTCAGGCTCTGCTACTCCACTGTTTGAAGACGAAGATGACCTCTATGATCCTCTGGATTCTTTGGACTGCTCTGTACCAGACATCGAGCCTTCATCATTTCATCCTGACCACTCATCTGTTTTCTTGTCACCACCTTATTCCGACACCACTTTTCTTTCCCCTTCCGATACTGTGTCCGTTGCCTGCCGACGGAGCAGCATCAACTGTGTAAGGAAAGGAAGAGGTCAAGAAAGCCATCACCAGCAAGGACGAAACGACTTACCTCAACTGAGCAGTTAGACCAGTTTTTAGCCAGGGGCTGTGGTTGTGCCACCAAGTGCTCTGCTCAGTTTGACAGAGACTTCTATTTGTCTAAGCGGGATGAGGCCAGTGCGCTGACGAGGGAGCAGCTGGACCTGGTATTCCTTGGCCAAATTCAAGCGTTTCTGTCTGTGGATGAAGTAATCGGTCCCAGCCACAAACACACACCTACACAGCGTAGAACAACTAGAGTCAACACCTATCATCTGGAGAAGAAGATCTTTTCTTACTCTGCATGGAATAGGTAAAATAATAATACTAAATAACTAAATAAAACGAAAATGAATAAATTAATTTAATAAAAATTTGAAAATGAGAGAAAATACCAACAACAGCACCAATAAACTTTTAAATATAAATAAGATGGAATTATATACAACCACATTTTGAACAATAATTAACCTTTGTATGTCACC
>WLWD01003133.1_pt1 | contig 32497 bp, 43 predicted proteins | sample 6712731 | NCBI WGS metagenome assembly WLWD01 (sample SAMN12718690, study PRJNA576275) | sponge metagenome | isolation source: marine sponge | host: Mycale hentscheli | place: New Zealand: South Island, Marlborough, Capsize Point | collected 2014-11-01
ACAATGTGCAAATTCAATGTCCAATAAAATGTTGAAATATGGGATACAAACAGTGAAAAATACAATACAATGAGTGTTTTCAAATCTATGTCCATGTAGTGTTGACAAACTTTAATCCACAATTCTATTACAAAAACAATACAATAATACAAATACTACAACAATAATAATATACTTACTGGAGCTGTTGCTGTATTTTATCTGCCACTTGTCTACAATAGTCCACTTGAGACAATACAGTAACAAACTCCTTGAGGGCAGTAGGTCTAGATGGTAAGACTGTACGAATATTATTCAGAAGATTCCTTGTCTTTTCAACATTAATCCAAGTTTCACGCTGAAGAAGCTGTTCATACGTGTCAGGAGATATGAGTCCTTTACTGTAGCAGCGATCAGCTACTGTCATAACACAAGGCTTCACTGAGTGCACCAAGTCAGGATACACACTCAGAAATATACTCAAGTTGTTGCCGCCTAATAATAAAACATTTTCAATAATACTAGCTAAATACAAATAACAACTTGACTTACTTTCAGAGATTTCTACTGCAGGATCTTTCTTTTCGTATTTCTAAAACCAAATAAATGAGTTGGTTAATAAAGTTAAAATACATAGTCTATTTCTACATACCTGTCCATACCAAATGAGGTGTCTATTGGTGAGTACAACTGCTTGTGGGTTGTTTGGATTGAAGAGACATTTCATGACTTTGGGGACAGAGTGCGCTCCATCAACGACCCCGAGATGATTCCCTCCTTCATGTGAACGACAGTCAAAGGCAAACTGGTAGTCCATGGAGCTGTTGTAGTTCATTCTGGAACTAGCCTTCTTTAGAGTGTCCTCTATTTCTTGTTTTAAAGCAGTACATTCGTGGTGAATGGAGTCTTGGAATGTAGGATCACACGAAACTACGACTTCAAAATATTTACATCGAGATATAAATGTTACACAAATTAAATTGGATCCGTACAAAAAGGGCACCATGTTTTTCTTGACACCTTCTCTGATGAAAGTGAAGGACTTGTTAGATATGAGACAAGCCATGGAAGCAGGAAAGAGTCCCATAGGAGTAAACCCACTACTGAAGTACATCAAGAGAGGCTCCACCAAACATGAGCTACAGGATTCTTTGTGGAATTGGTCAAGTTCCTTTGCACTAGTGTTTTCTAACACGCAAGGCATGATGTATTCTTTCCCTTCTTCTAAAACTGGGTTAGTATCAGAAGATTCGACTGACACAATCTCAGCTATCAATCAAGTGAAGATATGCAAGCAAAGCTACCAGTTGCTCTGGTGGAATCAGATCTCCAGAAATGTCAGCTGTAGCTGTCTTCAAATCTGTCATAGAGAATAGACCTGTCTTCCTGAATCTCTCGGATGTGGCCTGACCTACGCTATCAAAGCACATGGCTTTAAGAATGACACCAGTGATACTGTCATACACTACCTGGATGTCTATGATGACCAGGTCCTCCAAACCAGGCACACTGGGGAAGTACATCAGAACACCGGCATGGTGGTGAAGAAACCACAGAGCTGCTCTGGTCTCGTAGGGTGTCATATTGAAGGCATGGGACAAGGCCAAGCAAGTCTCCAGGCTGGCTGTCCTCACTTTTCTCATGCGAAGACACAAGCTGAACAGAAGCCACACAGCTGGAATTTTTAGCTTTTTAAAGTGTTTCTCCATGGCATTCTCCAGTAGCTGATGCAAGTGATGGATTTCTTCTACTCCACCTCCCATGTTGTCCAAAGAAACAACAAGCTTGTCTTTGGAGCAGAACTGAACTATTCCTTTTTTGTAGGAGTCAGTGTCTCGAATCACTTTTTGAAGCTGTGAGTCGACTGTAGCGATGACTTCCTCAGAAACCTTGTCTTTGTGAGTGCCCACTATATACACTACTGACTTGGAGGACTCCAGTATCTCACCAATGGCTGAGTTGTCTGTTCCAGGTAGAGGTTGAAGGTGGGTGGAGGAACTGAAACAAGATATACTGGCCAGAGTGCGCAAAAGCATCTCTTGCAGAGTAAACTCTGATTTCTCTGGTGCAGTTGTCTCTCCTGAAGCTCTCTGATAAAAGACTCGATACTCCTCATCTAGTTGGAACTTGTAGCTAAAGAACAGCAAGTAGAGGCCAGGTCCTATGGTGAGTGCTGGTAGCATGTCCATCAGCTCAGGCTGACCTCCGGTGTCCTCCATTCTCACAAAAGCTTTAAAAGAGTGCTTCACATTATCTGCAAAGTGTGGTTGTTTGGACACTGTCTCGAATATGGCAGCTATTTCAGAATAATCTGGTGATGATACTGCCTGATCAGTTGGTTGGTCATGTGCTGTTGAGAGTGGAGTGATTTCCATATGCCTAGGTTGCCTATTTCTTGTAAAAGATTTCAATCTTGCCATCATCTTCTGAAATAATGAAGGTTGGGGTGGCTCTTCCACAGAGTGAGACTGTCCTGTACTGCTAGCCTGACTGACTTCTGCCCTGGTGTCACTACCTCCATGGGAATCAGCAGTAGCCTCAGAAGTGGATTCAGCTTCAGAAGTGGATTCAGTCACCAAACTATCTTTGAGAGTGTGAAAGAGTAGAGATGCTTCCTCAATGAGATTCTTTACAATGGTCCAGTTTGTGGTTCTTTCTGCTGTAGTTGGATCAGACTTGCCTTGGACTAGCATATTGGAGCAACACTGTACTGCGCCTGTGCTGCCATGAATCTGCTCCTCTTCTTTAGCTGACAGAAGATCTATGATCTCTTTCTTTATTCTCCTGATAGTTGTACTCTTGCCTTGTCTTGGAGGACCAAGGGACATAAACTTTAAAGACAGAAGCTCCAGCACTTCCTTGGAAACAATGAAGTGTTTATATGCATCTTCATACTTGAAAGCTATTGAACATAAAATAAATTAATCATTACAGCTAAAGTGTTGCAAATAAATCAATAATTACAGTTATTACAGTCTCATTGATTATACTGTACAAGTAACCCACACAGTACATCAGTATAATAGAAGGCTCCTGCAATACAGAGTGTGGGCAGCTGGTTTTATAGCCTGGAGCTAAGCCAGTAGAAGCAGCTGCCAGTAGAAGCAGCTGCACTCTAGCACTTGCAATTTTAGCAAAGACAATCAATTACCTTACTTATTATAATATCATAATTAATATAATAAATATTTAGTTTTAACATAATTAACACAATAATAAATAATAATATTCTAGTTATTATTATAGTACAAGTTTTTAATACTTAACTTTAGTTTCCCATATAATCTATCAATGGGACATTTTAAAGAGAAGCCAATTTCACTGAAGGCAAGATGGCTTTCTAGAGATGCTGCTATTTACTTACACTAACCTGGCAGAGTTACTTTATATACTCCATCTCTAATAGCAACCAGCAACTGTCCAGTAGACAAGACTGCAGTAGCTATACATCCAACATTATCCTTCTGTTCTGGTCTATCTCCCTCACTAGTAGTCTCAATCCACTCCTCTGTCTTGTTGGAGTAACTGCTAATGGTAGAACTGATGCCGATTAGATTCGATACATAGGAGACGATAGCATAGATTTCAGCAAGTGTGGTTACTGTCCTCCATATTGTTTGTCTTCTTGTCCTGCCATTACTAGCAGATGCTATAAGAGACTCTAAACTGCATACAAATAGAATCTCTCTCTTGCCAAGTCCTCCTGTGAAGTAGAAGTTGCCTTCATGGAATCTTGATCGCATGTTCCAGCATGAAGAAGGAAGTGAGTCTGCAGTCGTCCAATGGTCGTTGAGTAGAACTTCCACTACGTCTAAGTCCTCGTGATGTGAGCCACGCCCACCAGCCACGACCAGGACCTCTGGTGATCCTCCACTAACTGATGATGCCCAGGAGCGAGGAGTAGGCATGGCACGTAGCGATGGCTTCCAGTCTCGACCAGTAGTACTAGTCAACAGAGAGCTAGTGGGTTCCCTAGTGGGTTCCCTAGTGGAGGGATGCACTCCACCAACCAATACAAACTTAGACTGGTAGGTAGTTAGGGACGAGCCTCTATATGGTGCACGAGTAGTAGTCCATGAGTGAAGGTCAGTAGAGATGTGAAGTGTGCGATAATCATCCATAATTATGACTTTATTCTTTAGTACTGCACATTGTACAGGCTCGACATACTTACTCCATGTATGGCAGTGCTCCCAGTGAAGTGAGACTGGAGGATGGAGATCTCTCTAAATACAAATAAACAAATAAATATATAATTAAATTGATATACAAACAAACAAACAGCACTAAGTGCTATTTAAACGAGACTTTAACATGCAAACGCACAAACAAACTTATGTAAGACTACATTTAAAACAAACACACAAACAAATTTATTCCTATATCAGCAGTGAATACGCTTTCTAAACATTATGCACAACTATAAATAAATAAATAAAAATACATATAAAAAGCTAATAAACAACAATACTATAATTAAAACCATGTAAACAAACACACAAACATACAATTTTACTCATTATAAATTTACAGAAATGTAAACACATTATAACAACAGCAACTCTATGACATGCTAACACACAAACATACAATTTTAACACAATGATTAAATACAATAAAATAATATTTTAATAAATCAAATAGTAAAAAAGCTGAGAAATTGACAAATAAACAAACACACAAACATACAACTATTACAGTGCATAAATATATGCACACAAACACACGATAATGACATGATAGTCCAAACACACAAACACATAATAAGAAAATGAGCTGTTTCTTCCTGCGCTAAAATAATGTACAGTAAGCACCAGAAAAAATACGTTCTCAAGTCTGTTCTGTGTAACGATTTTTTTTTTTGCACAGAAAGGAACTATAGTAGAAAAAACAAAAACAAAACAAAACGATATGGTAGTTGATAAAATATAGTTTTTCGGTTGGACTATGTTAATGTTTTAATATTCACTGTTTACCAAATGCATCACTTCTAGGAATGTAAAAAATGATGCTATTTTAAATGTTGGGGCCATCATTGGCTTAGATATTCTCACTACTAGAGACCCAACTGTAGCTGGTAGAAAGACTAAGAAGTAGGGACCTGTCAGAGCAGCAAGTTCAGCGAAAATCCAGTCAGTCTGCTTAATCGAAGCAAGTCAGTTTTTTTCATTGTGCAAGTTGTTTAGCATGACTCCTATAGCATTTAGAGGGTAGTACAAGGCCTTAGCTTGCTGATATAGCTGTGGAAGAGTTTCTAGCTTTTAGCAGTAAATCAATAGAAACGAAAACGTGACTGTTAAAATCTTTCATGTAATGGTACCAACTGTTTAGTAGAAAAAAATTGTAAAAAAAAAGCTTTATCTTTTCGAAAGACACCTGCTATTGTTTATAAAAATGCTAACACATGAACATATACATTAAAAATGACCAAAAACATAATCTTCTAATAAAAGTGCACAAACATACAAATATATCCCAAATACAAAATTCAACACACATTGTAAGAAACTATAAATAAAACAATAACAAGCACAACAACAATAACAACAACAAAATAATCAGAAAAATAACATTACAACAAATATACGTTGAGCTTATGTGTTATAAACACACAACTTACTATATTTCTGGAACAAACTAGACTTCAAATAGAACAAACTAGACTTCAAATGACTAGAGTAAAATAGTTACAAACTATAGCAAAAAATAGAGGGATAGTCTTGTCTAACTATCCTCAAAAACACACTAGCAACTAAAAAAAGAGAGGGAAAGTCATGTCTGAGCATGCTCATAAAAGAACCTGGTGTTTTTTTTCAAGAGCATGCTCAGGAACATGACTTTTACCCTCTCTTTTTTCCAGTTGCCAGTGCATTTGTTGTGAGCATGCTCGGACATTAGTTTCCCTCTCTTTTCCAGTTGTTAGTATTTTTATGAGCATGCTCAGACATAAATTTCCCTCTGTTTTTCCAGTTGCTGATGCCTTTTATCGAATGCTCAGACTTTAATTGTTGGAAAATTATGCTTGCAATCATGCTAAGCACTTGGCATGTGTGTAGGTAGCAGTGTTTTCCCTTCTTTCAACTCTTTTGTAAAAGTTATCTATACAAACAGTGGATCTAATAAACAAATACTTGATCTAGTAATCAGCTAGGGGTTAGCTATGTGCTCACCTCATCCTCAGTAGGAACTTGCGGCTGGCTTTCTGCCATAACTGGCTTACAGACTAGATTCTACTGTTTTCCAAAATTGGGCGTTCCAACATTCTCTGTTTATCTCTGACCCACCACACCCAAAATGCTGACTATTATTGGAAGAATCACGCGACTAGAATTAATATAAAACGACCTTCTTGTGCAGAAAAGGCTGACCTTCACCTTTGACCTCAATCGCTACAGGGATCAGCCACGCAAGACTAACCAGCTCTCACTGCTGAAGTAATGGCGTGGTAAGTGTTCTCCAGTGTGTGTTGGTAGTAGAGAAGTATTAGTTCCAATGGGTCTATATGGCTAGATGATAATGCAAGCATCACTAATACTGGAGTGCTATTTCTGACACTAGGATGACAAAAGTGTGTATGTTTGTGTGTTAATTATACATGTACAGTGGAACATCAATTATCTGGACATCAATTATTCCAATCATCCATTAACCGGAACAGAATAAAGACTGCACGCACATTCAAAATTGCAAGCGGCTGAAAAAGGGAGGAGCTAAAGCTACTGTACTAAGCTAGGTAAGAACTTACTCAGGACGAAGATTTAAGACCTTTCATTGTGCTACTTTTTTTAATTTTGAGTTAATTGTTGAGAAAATGCGAAGCTTTCAACTTCGCATAGGTACCAGCTTTTATGGGCAACGCCCCCTAACGTCCCTCATATTCACATGAGAAATTAATTTCTTGCAGCCCGTTGTGTATTTTGCTTTATGCTCAGGGAAGTTAACGGAGTTAAAAGAAGTGAAGATGTATATCTGTGAGTATTTCTGGCTAATTTAACTTCTCTTATGAAGACAGCATTTCCATGTACCATTTTCAGCTATTTTGATGCCTCATTAAAATAGCTAACAGATTGCTTGTTCTTTTGGAAGGAGATTATATTGTAATAGCTAGGTGGTGTTTAATAGCACTGAGGGTTCGCACCTTTGGTGCTTCATTGATTCAGTTTTAGTTTGTGTTGTTTGCTTTGTATATTGGGACATGTGTGTGCGTGTGAGTAGAAAAAAGAGTGTGTTTGTGTGTGAGTAGAAAAAAGAGTTTGTGCGTGTGAGTAGAAAAAAGAGTGTGTGTGCGTGTGAGTAGAAAAAAGAATGTTTGTGTGTGCGTGTGAGTAGAAAAAAGAGTGTGTGTGCGTGTGAGTCGAAAAAAGAGTGTGTTTGTGCGTGTGAGTAGAAAAAAGAGTGTTTGTGTGTGCGTGTGAGTAGAAAAAAAGCGTGTGTTTGTGCGTGTGAGTAGAAAAAAGAGTGTGTTTGTGCGTGTGAGTAGAAAAAAGAGTGTTTGTGTGTGCGTGTGAGTAGAAAAGAATGTGTTTGTGCATGTGAGTAGAAAAAAGAGTGTTTGTGCGTTTAAGTAGAAAAAAGAGTGTTTGTGTGTGCGTGTGAGTAGAAAAAAGAGTGTGTGTGCGTGTGAGTAGAAAAAAGAGTGTTTGTGTGTGCGTGTGAGTAGAAAAAAGAGTGTGTTTGTATGTGCGTGTGAGTAGAAAAAGAGTGTGTTTGTGTGTGCGTGTGAATAAAAAAAGAGTGTGTTTGTGCGTGTTAGTAGAAAAAAGAGTGTGTTTGTGCGTGTGAGTAGAAAAAAGAGTATGTTTGTGCGTGTGAGTAGAAAAAAGAGTGTGTTTGTGCGTGTGAGTAGAAAAAGAGTGTGTTTCTCCGTGTGAGTAGAAAAAAGAGTGTGTTTGTGCGTGTAAGTAGAAAAAAGAGTGTGTTTGTGCGTGTGAGTAGAAAAAAGAGTGTTTGTGTGTGCGTGTGAGTAGAAAAAGAGTGTGTTTGTGCGTGTGAGTAGAAAAAAGAGTGTATGTGTGTGTGCGTGTGAGTCGAAAAAAGAGTGTGTTTGTGCGTGTGAGTAGAAAAAAGAGTGTGTTTGTGCGTGTGAGTCGAAAAAAGAGTGTGTTTGTGCGTGTGAGTAGAAAAAAGAGTGTGTTTGTGCGTGTGAGTAGAAAAAAGAGTGTGTTTGTGCGTGTGAGTAGAAAAAAGAGTGTGTTTGTGCGTGTGAGTAGAAAAAAGAGTGTTTGTGTGTGCGTGTGAGTAGAAAAAATAGTGTGTTTGTGCGTGTGAGTACAAAAAAGAGTGTTTGTGCGTGTGAGTAGAAAAAAGAGTGTGTTTGTGCGTGTGAGTAGAAAAAGAGTGTTTGCGCGTGTGAGTAGAAAAAAGAGTGTGTTCGTGCGTGTGAGTCGAAAAAAGAGTGTGTTTGTGCGTGTGAGTAGAAAAAAGAGTGTTTGTGTATGCGTGTGAGTAGAAAAAAGAGTGTTTGTGCGTGTGAGTAGAAAAAGAGTGTGTTTGTGCGTGTGAGTAGAAAAAGGAGTGTTTGTGTGTGCGTGTGAGTAGAAAAAGAGTGTGTTTGTGCGTGTGAGGAGAAAAGTGTGTGTTTGTGTGTGCGTGTGAGTAGAAAAAGTGTGTTTGTGTGTACGTGTGAATAGAAAAAGTGTGTTTGTGTGTACGTGTGAGTAGAAAAAAGAGTGTTTGTGTGGGCGTGTATCTGCGAGTAGAAAAAAGAGTGTGTTTGTGTGTGTTCATGTACAAGAGTGTGTTTGTGTGTGTGAAAAGAAAAAAGAGTGTTTGTGTGTGCGTGTGAGTAGAAAAAAGAGTGTTTGTGCGTGTGAGTAGAAAAAAGAGTGTTTGTATGTGCGTGTGAGTAGAAAAAGAGTGTGTTTGTGTGTGCGTGTGAGTAGAAAAAAGAGTGTTTATGTGTGTGTGAATAGAAAAAGAGTGTTTGTGTGTGCATGTGAATAGAAAAAAGAGTGTTTGTGCGTTTAAGTAGAAAAAAGAGTGTTTGTGTGTGCGTGTGAGTAGAAAAAAGTGTTTGTGTGTGCGTGTGAGTAGAAAAAAGAGTGTGTGTGTGCGTGTTAGTAGAAAAAAGAGTGTGTTTGTGCGTGTGAGTAGAAAAAAGAATGTGTTTGTGCATGTGAGTAGAAAAAAGAGTGTGTTTGTGCGTGTGAGTAGAAAAAAGAGTGTGTTTGTGCGTGTGAGTAGAAAAAAGTGTGTTTGTGCGTGTGAGTAGAAAAAAGAGTGTGTTTGTGCGTGTGAGTAGAAAAAAGAGTGTATGTGTGTGCGTGTGAGTCGAAAAAAGAGTGTGTTTGTGCGTGTGAGTAGAAAAAAGAGTGTGTTTGTGCGTGTGAGTCGAAAAAAGAGTGTGTTTGTGCGTGTGAGTAGAAAAAAGAGTGTGTTTGTGCGTGTAGGTAGAAAAAAGAGTGTGTTTGTGCGTGTGAGTAGAAAAAGAGTGTGTTTGTGCGTGTGAGTAGAAAAAAGAGTGTTTGTGTGTGCGTGTGAGTAGAAAAAAGAGTGTATTTGTGCGTGTGAGTAGAAAAAGAGTGTGTTTGTGTGTGTGAGAGTGTGTTTGTGTGAGTAGAAAAGTGTTTTGTGTGTGCATGTGAGTAGAAAAAGTGTGTTTGTGTGTGCGTGTGTATAGAATATGTGTGTTTGTGGGTGCGTGTGAGTAGAAAAAAGAGTGTGTTTGTGTGGGCGTGTATCTGTGAGTAGAAAAAAGAGTGTGTTTGTGTGTGTTCATGTACAAGAGTGTGTTTGTGTGTGTGAATAGAAAAAAGAGTGTTTGTGTGTGCGTGTGAGTAGAAAAAAGAGTGTTTGTGCGTGTGAGTGGAAAAAAGAGTGTTTGTGTGTGCGTGAGAGTAGAAAAAAGAGTGTGTTTGTATGTGCGTGTGAGTAGAAAAGAGTGTGTTTGTGTGTGCGTGTGAATAAAAAAAGAGTGTGTTTGTGCGTGTTAGTAGAAAAAAGAGTATGTTTGTGCGTGTGAGTAGAAAAAAGAGTGTGTTTGTGCGTGTGAGTAGAAAAAGAGTGTGTTTGTGCGTGTGAGTAGAAAAAGAGTGTTTGTGTGTGCGTGAGAGTAGAAAAAAGAGTGTGTTTGTGTGTGCGTGTGAATAAAAAAAAGAGTGTTTGTGCGTGTGAGTAGAAAAAAGAGTGTGTTTGTGCGTGTGAGTAGAAAAAGAGTGTTTGTGCGTGTGAGTAGAAAAAGAGTGTTTGTGTGTGCGTGTGAGTAAAAAAAAGAGTTTGTTTCTCCGTGTGAGTAGAAAAAAGAGTGTGTTTGTGCGTGTGAGTAGAAAAAAGAGTGTGTTTGTGCGTGTGAGTAGAAAAAAGAGTATGTTTGTGTGTGTGAGTAGAAAAAAGAGTGTTTGTGTGTGCGTGTGAGTAGAAAAAAGAGTGTGTTTGTGCGTTTGAGTAGAAAAAAGAGTGTGTTTGTGCGTGTGTGTAGAAAAAAGAGTGTGTTTGTGCGTGTGAGTAGAAAAAAGAGTGTGTTTGTGCGTGTGAGTAGAAAAAAGAGTGTGTTTGTGTGTGTGAGTAGAAAAAGAATGTGTTTGTGTGTGTGAATAGAAAAAGAGTGTGTTTGTGTGTGTGCGTGAGAGTAGAAAAAGAGTGTATTTGTGTGTGTGTTTGTGTGAGTAGAAAAAGAGTGTGTTTGTGTGTGCGTGTGAGTAGAAAAAGTTTTTGTATGTGAGTAGAAAAAAGAGTGTGTTTGTGTGTGCGTGTGAGTAGAAAAAGAGTGTGTTTGTGTTTGTGTGAGTAGAAAAAGAGTGTGTTTGTGTGTGCATGTGAGTAGAAAAAGAGTGTGTTTGTGTGTGCATGTGAGTAGAAAAAGTGTGTTTGTGTGTGAGTAGAAAAAGAGTGTGTTTGTGTGTGCGTGTGAGTAGAAAAGAGTGTGTCTGTGTGTGCGTGTGAGTAGAAAAAGAGTGTGTTTGTGTGTGCGTGTGAGTAGAAAAGAGTGTGTTTGTGTGTGCATGTGAGTAGAAAAAGAGTGTTTGTGTGTGCATGTGAGTAGAAAAAGAGTGTGTTTATGTGTGCATGTGAGTAGAAAAAGAGTGTGTTTGTGTGTGCGTGTGCAGAAAAAGAGTTTTTTTGTGTGTTTGTGAGTAGAAAAAGAATGTGTTTGTGTGTGCGTGTGTAGAAAAAGAGTGTGTTTGTGTGTTTGTGAGTAGAAAAAGAATGTGTTTGTGTTTGTGTGTGCATGTGAGTAGAAAAAGAGTGTGATAGATGAGTGTGGCACGTATTCCAGATGAGTGTGACTAGTTATTATGAACTAGCAAGTACCCCGCCATGTAGTAGCTTCTGACGTATTGCAAAATGCAGTAGCAATAGTTATTTATATTCATGTTATCATTCTCTGCAGGTATTAATTTCATTTTTATTCATTGTTTATACATGTTGTTGTTGCCACCTTCTCTTCCCCCAGGCTAGTTGGTGGTGTCAGAACACGATGGTTTTACTGGACAAGAAATACCAGCAGTGTGCCGACATCAGTACGTCCCGGGAGGTGTTGGCTCTGGTGAGCGAGCTCACGGACTACATGGCCACACACGAGGACCAGCAGGAAGCCAGGATGGAGCAGGTGAGAGGGGAGGCGCTGAGCTCTCTGTGGGATGGTGTATGACAATTCTATTTACCTAACTTGAAGTTTGTACTGAAAGGATTAATATCAGAGGCTTTCTTTGCATGCACACAGTTTAGCATGTTTGAATTAATGGATGCCAAGATGGTGAAATTATTGTAAAGTAATTTTTTGTATCAATTACTAAATACGTAGGATTAAAATATAGTTTTTTAGAATGCTGTAACGTTCTTATCTCTCTAGAGGGGTTTGTGTGTGTGTGAGTATGAAAAGAAGTGTAGGGAAGTGTAAAGTTTGTACGTGTGTGATGAGTGTAGGTATGAGTTATACACTGTAGTTGAGAGTGTAGAATAGAGAGAGTGTGGGTGGATGGGTGTAAAAGATGATTTTTCAGAGTGTGCATATGTGTGTATGTATGGACACACTGTATAAATGTGTTATGTTACACCGAGTGTTGTTTAGTAACGCCGTCAGTTGCCCTCTATTGGATAAGAGAAAAGTTTCATGAGATGCACCATCAAATTATAGAAATTTTAAATTCTAAATTTCACTGTGGTTAAATTATTTATTTTATTTGTGTGTGCATGTGAGATGGTTGGCCTGTGTGTGTGTGTATTTGCATGTGTGTGTTTGTTTGTTTGTGTGTGTGTGTATGTATGTGTTTGTATGTGTGTGTGTATGCTTGTCTTTTTGTATGTGCGTGTGTGTGCAGAGATTACCTATCCTACCATAATGCCACCTAATATGGCTACCAGCAAAGGAGTGGGACCAACAGAGAGGAGGGCGGAGCCACTAGGTGCAGACTGCAATAATGAGGAGGAGGAGCTACTCTGTAAACTCTTGCAACAAAACATGTAGGACCAACAGAAAGAATAGAATAGAGAAACAGTGCAGTACTATGGTGTGTGTATGTATGTGTGTTTGTATGTGTGGGCGGATGGTTGTACTGTATGTATGTGTGTACATGTTTCTTTAAATATATGTTTGTGAGTGCACGATACGTTCACAGCAGTGTCCACGATAGAAATAAGAATGTTTATATATAGAGATATGTTTGTTGTTGTTGACTGGTTTTATTTTATTTATTAGCAAGCGAGCGATGATATTTCTGAGTGTAGGAGGAAAGTGTGTATGTGTGTGATGATATTTTAGTATGTAGCAGGAGAGTGTGTATGTGTGTGATGATATTTCAGTGTGTAGGAGGAGAGTGTGTATGTGTGTGATGATATTTCAGTGTGTAGGAGGAGAGTGTGTATGTGTGTGATGATATTTCAGTGTGTAGGAGGAGAGTGTGTATGTGTGTGATGATATTTCAGTGTGTAGGATGAGAGTGTGTATGTGTGTGATGATATTTCAGTGTGTAGGAGGAGAGTGTGTATGTGTGTGATGATGTTTCAGTGTGTAGGAGGAGAGTATGTATGTGTGTGATTATATTTCAGTGTGTAGGATGAGAGTGTGTATGTGTGTGATGATATTTCAATGTGTAGAAGAAGAGTGTGTATGTGTGTGATGATATTTCTGAGTGTAGGAGGAAAGTGTGTATGTGTGTGATGATATTTTAGTATGTAGCAGGAGAGTGTGTATGTGTGTGATGACATTTTAGTATGTAGGAGGAGAGTGTGTATGTGTGTGATGATATTTTAGTATGTAGCAGGAGAGTGTGTATGTGTGTGATGATATTTCAGTATGTAGGAGGAGAGTGTGTATGTGTGTGATGATATTTCAGTGTGTAGGAGGAGAGTGTGTATGTGTGTGATGATATTTCATTGTGTAGGAAGAGAGTGTGTATGTGTGTGATGATATTTTAGTATGTAGCAGGAGAGTGTGTATGTGTGTGATGATATTTCAGTGTGTAGGAGGAGAGTGTGTATGTGTGTGATGATATTTCAGTATGTAGGAAGAGAGTGTGTATGTGTGTGATGATATTTCAGTGTGTAGGAGGAGAGTGTGTATGTGTGTGATGATATTTCAGTGTGTAGGAGGAGAGTGTGTATGTGTGTGATGATATTTCAGTATGTAGGAGGAGAGTGTGTATGTGTGTGATGATATTTCAATGTGTAGAAGAAGAGTGTGTATGTGTGTGATGATATTTCAGTATGTAGGAGGAGAGTGTGTATGTGTGTGATGATATTTTAGTATGTAGCAGGAGAGTGTGTATGTGTGTGATGATATTTCAGTGTGTAGGAGGAGAGTGTGTATGTGTGTGATGATATTTCAGTATGTAGCAGGAGAGTGTGTATGTGTGTGATGATATTTCAGTATGTAGGAAGAGAGTGTGTATGTGTGTGATGATATTTCAGTGTGTAGGAGGAGAGTGTGTATGTGTGTGATGATATTTCAGTGTGTAGGAGGAGAGTGTGTATGTGTGATGGTATTTCGTATATTGTCATTGTTAGTAGTAGTGTGGAGGATGAGTGTGGTAGAGAGTGTGTGTGATGATATTTCAGTGTAGAGTGTGTATGTGAGGTGTGTAGAGTGTATGTGTGTGATGATGTGTGAGGAGGAGAGTGTATGTGTGTGATGATATTTCAGTGAGTAGGAGGAGAGTGTGTATGTTTGTGATGATATTTCAGTGTGTAGGATGAGAGTGTGTATGTTTGTGATGATATTTCAGTGTGTAGGATGAGAGTGTGTATGCGTGTGATGATATTTCAGTGTGTAGGATGAGAGTGTGTATGTGTGTGATGATATTTCAGTGTGTAGGATGAGAGTGTGTATGCGTGTGATGATATTTCAGTGTGTAGGAGGAGAGTGTGTATGTGTGTGATAATATTTTAGTATGTAGCAGGAGAGGGTGTATGTGTGTGATGATATTTCAGTGTGTAGGAGGGGAGTGTGTATGTGTGTGATAATATTTCAGTGTGTAGGAGGGGAGTGTGTATGTGTGTGATGATATTTCAGTGTGGAGGAGGAGAGTGTATATGTGTGATGGTATTTCAGTATGTAGGAGGAGAGTGTGTATATGTGTGATGATATTTCAGTGAGTAGGAGGAGAGTGTGTATGTGTGTGATGATATTTCAGTGTGTAGGAGGAGAGTGTGTATGTGTGTGATGATATTTCAGTGTGTAGGCGGAGAGGGTGTATGTGTGTGATGATATTTCAGTGTGTAGGAGGAGAGTGTGTATGTGTGTGATGATATTTCAGTGTGTAGGCGGAGAGGGTATGTGTGTGATGATATTTCAGTGTGTAGGAGGAGAGTGTGTATGTTGTGATGATATTTCAGTGGAGGGGGTGTTTCTGTTTGTGATGATATTTTCAGTGGTAGAGGAGAGTGTGTATGTGTGTGATGATATTTCAGTGAGTGGAGGGAGTGTTTATGTGATTATATTTCAGTGGTGAGGATGCGAGTTGTATGTTTGGATAATTTCAGTGTTAGGATGAGAGTGGTGTATGCGTGTGATGATATTTCAGTATGTAGGAGTAGAGTGTGTATTCGTGTGATTATATTTCTTGTGTAGATGAGTGTGTATTATTTCAGGTAGGAGGAGGTGTGTATGTGTGGATGAGGTGTGTATGTATGATATGTTAGATGAAGTGTGTATGTGTGTGATGATATTTCAGTGTGTAGGAGGAGAGTGTGTATGTGTGTGATGATATTTCAGTGTGTAGGAGGAGAGTGTGTATGTGTGTGATGATATTTCAGTGTGTAGGAGGAGAGTGTGTATGTGTGTGATGATATTTCAGCGTGTAGGAGGAGAGTGTGTATGTGTGTGATGATATTTCAGTGTGTAGGATGAGAGGGTGTATGTGTGTGATGATATTTCAATGTGTATGAATTTGTGATGAGAGTGTGTATGTTTGTGTGATGTGTAGGATGAGAGTGTGTATGTGTTGATTATATTTCATGTGTAGAAGAAGAGTGTGTATGTGTGTGATGATATTTCAGTATGTAGGAGGAGAGTGTGTATATGTGTGATGATATTTCAGTGAGTAGGAGGAGAGTGTGTATGTGTGTGATGATATTTCAGTGTGTAGGAGGAGAGTGTGTATGCGTGTGATGATATTTCAGTGTGTAGGAGGAGAGTGTGTATGTGTGTGATGATATTTTAGTATGTAGCAGGAGAGGGTGTATGTGTGTGATGATATTTCAGTGTGTAGGAGGAGAGTGTGTATGTGTGTGATGATATTTCAGTGTGTAGGATGAGAGTGTGTATGTTTGTGATGATATTTCAGTGTGTAGGAGGAGAGTGTGTATGTGTGTGATGATATTTCAGTATGTAGGAGGAGAGTATGTATGTGTGTGATGATATTTCAATGTGTAGAAGAAGAGTGTGTATGTGTGTGATGATATTTCAGTATGTAGGAGGAGAGTGTGTATGTGTGTGATGATATTTCAATGTGTAGAAGAAGAGTGTGTATGTGTGTGATGATATTTCAGTATGTAGGAGGAGAGTGTGTATGTGTGTGATGATATTTTAGTATGTAGCAGGAGAGTGTGTATGTGTGTGATGATATTTCAGTGTGTAGGAGGAGAGTGTGTATGTGTGTGATGATATTTCAGTATGTAGGAGGAGAGTGTGTATGTGTGTGATGATATTTCAGTGTGGATGAGGAGAGTGTGTATGTGTGTGATGATATTTCAGTGAGTAGGAGGAGAGTGTGTATGTGTGTGATGATATTTCGGTGTGTAGGACGAGAGTGTGTATGTGTGTGATGATATTTCAATGTGTAGGAGGAGATTGTATGTGTGTGATGATTTTTCAGTGTGTAGGCGGAGAGTGTGTATGTGTGTGATGATATTTCAATGTGTAGGAGGAGAGTGTGTATGTGTGTGATGATATTTCAGTATGTAGGAGGAGAGTGTGTATGTGTGTGATGATATTTCAGTATGTAGGAGGAGAGTGTGTATGTGTGTGATGATATTTCAGTATGTAGGAGGAGAGTGTGTATGTGTGTGATGATATTTCTGAGTGTAGGAGGAAAGTGTGTATGTGTGTGATGATATTTCAGTGTGCGTGTGCGTGTGTGTGTGTGTGTGTGTGTGTGTGTTTGTGTTTGTGTGTGTGCAGACATTACCTATCCTACCATAATGCCACCTAATATGGTTACCAGCAAAGGGGCAGGGCCAACAGAGAGGAGGGCGGAGCCACTAGGTGCAGACTGCACTAATGAGTAAGACCAACAGAAAGAAAAGAATAGAGAGACAGTGCAGTACTATGGTGTGTGTATGTATGTGTGTTTGTATGTGTGGGCGAATGATTGTACTGTATGTATGTGTGTACATGCATCAGAATATTATATAAAGATATATCAGTTTGTTGTTGTTGTTGTTGACTGGTTTTATTTATTTAACGGGTAAAAAGTGCTTACTGTTCGTTCTTTCGCGGGCTATACAAACATTCAGAAAGCCACACAGTTAACTCCATCACAAAAACCTTCGCCCAAAAATCAGCCAAAAATTTTAACCTGGGGTAGTTTGATAGTTAAGGTTTTGGAAAAAAAACCCAAATTTTTTTGAAAAAATTGAGGTAGATTGACTTTTCCGCGAGTTTACTCGATTTTAATTTATGGTCGATTTTCTCGTAGCCGGTCACATATGTGCATTCTCTACTATATTGTGGCCACCATTTGACTAGTTGTGACCATTCTTGTGTAATTGTGTTCAGAACCATCCCAAGCTGCGCGTGGTGGACCCACTGGACTATGAGGGGCAACTCATTACCAGACGCAAGGACTTGGAGCACGAGAAGTACCTGAACCTGTTTTTACGACAGGACGTCGCGGTGGGTGTGGTCATGTGAATGATGAGTGAGGCCATTTGATTGAACGGTGGGGGGTCATGTGATTGATCAATGTAATCATGTGATAGATCAATGGAGTCATGTGATATTGTGTTCTATGGCAGTAATGCTGCTGAAAGATAATCACTTGAAACTGCACATGATCAATTTGGAGGTGCAGTCTATTTTTCTTGTTTATTCCCCACCAGCTTTGTAGCTTCTGGTAATTGTGTGGTTGTTCTTCTCCATCCTCCAGTGTCTCAAGTTATACTGTAGTCGCTGAAACAAAGTGGACCACAGCTTCAACCAGTCCACAACCAATTACACCCACCTGCTCCAGTGAGTTGCGACATAGAAAGTGGTGGGTGTGGTCAGTTGGTGGGTTTGGCAAATTTGACAAGTAACGGCACTGGTTCAATAAATTATAACTTCTGTGTGTTGTGTGTGCATGTGTATGTATATGTGTGACAGTGTCATTGTGTGAGACTGTGTGTGTGTGTGTATGAGACTGTGTGTGTGTGTGTGTGTGTGTATATGTGTGACAGTGTCATTGTGTGAGACTGTGTGTGTGTGTGTGTGTGTGTGTGTGTGTGTGGTAGAATTAATTAGTGGGGATGTTTAAGTCAACACTGAGATTAAGTTCCACTAATGAAGTCTTAATGACTAGTGTAGAAGTGGTATCTTTTTCTTTCTCTCTCTCTCTCTCTCTTTCTACTCGCCCCCTGTTAGGAACTTCAAATTCAAGACTAAGTCTTGCTAGTCTGAATTATGTCCCTAACAGTCTAATTTCAGTTGAACTGTCTTGAATTTCAAATGTTTACTGCTAAGATAGAAAACTCAACTAACTACTGTGAGCTGAGACTGGATTTTTAAAGCCAGCCTTCAACTATAAGTGTGAATCAATGGTGGCAAACAATCAAGGGGGTGAGAGATAGAGATGAATGATGTGTGAAAGTACACTAAGTAGGGTGAGTGCCAGGTGAAAATGTATTTTGAATGAACCTGTCAGAATCATTCAGGGAAGGGACCTGACACCCCTCCCCCCTCATCCCTCTCATCCCTCTCTTTTTCCCCCGTTTCTCTTGAGACTTGGCATACAGTGGAGATTCTGACATTTATAATCTTGTCTACTCAGTGGAGGGAGGGGAGGGAGAGAGAGAGGGAGGGAGAGTCAGAGAGGGGAGGGAGAGAGGTAGAAAGAGAGGGAGGGAGCGAGGGAATGGTGTAAGAGGTGTATATGTTAGAAAGATAGGTACATATTTGTGTTCGTCAATAGCAGACAACTGGGTGTGGATGGAGTGGGTGGAGCATGTGGGGGTGGGTGGAGCATGTGTGGGTGAGTGGAGTGTGTGGGGGTGGGTGGAACATGTCGGGGTGGGTGGAGCATGTGGGGGTGGGTGGAGCATGTGTGGAGTGTATGGGGGTGGGTTGAGCATGTGGGGGTGGGGTAGTATATAGTAGAGATGGAATGATGTATGTAGCTGGCAGTGAATGACAGAAGGAATAGTTATTTAGACGGAGGACGGGCCAGCTGAACGAGGAAAGGGGTTGCAAGATAGACAATGAGGAATGGGTGGTGTGTGTGTGTGTGTGTGTATGTGTGATAAAGTGCTAGGTCTTGGCTAGTTGCAGCTCCAGCAATGTGCTGGTGTGCTCTGTTGTGTTCATGTTGGGATAATTAGTTGCACTAGTCAAAGTTTCTAACTAGTCCACTCACTGGAGATTATTTTGTGCACATGCAGAGAGACAAGAGTAGAGGGACTCCATTGTCCAAGAGAGGCTGTCTCTACAAAGGGCCCTTCCCTCAAGATGGCGGCTACTCTGTTAGCATGAAGGTAGGCGTGTTCATTATTGCTTCCTTGTATAATGATGGCTTTATTTGCTGCAGAATTATTGGAAGTTGGTTTGTGCGGACTGGAGGATCTATGGACGGAGAGTGCACACTGGCTTTTATGAGGTAAAGGGTGGATGAAAGAAAAACAAAAAAGCCCAATATTTAGCATATGTCATCTATACACACACACATACATACACACACATGTAGGATGAGAAGAGCATAAGGCTAGATATCACTGGAGACATGCACGAAAGTTAAATCAGTGAGTGAATGGTGCCAATGCGTATATGCACACAAGTAGTTTGGGACATCCCCTGCAAGTATTAGGGACACGCCCTACAAGTAGTTAGAGGCAGGTCCTACAAGTAGTTAGAGGCAGGTCCTACAAGTGTTGGGCCCGCCGCAAGTCGTTGACCAAGCAGGTCCTACAAGTCGTTAGAGGCCCACGCCCCTGCACCAGCCCTCGTTAGACGGCCCCCCCGCCTGCAAGTCGTACGCACGGCATCCCTGCACGTGTTAGAGGCCCACGCCCCTTGACACAGCCCGCCTAGTAGACGGCCAGGAACGGCCCAAATCCCTGCCGTAGTTAGAGGACGCCCTGCAAGTAGTTAGCCACACCCCCCCCCCCCCCCCCGCCCGTACCCGTTCGCGCGCCCGGTCCCTACCAGTAGCTCAACAGTCCCCACCCGGCCCCACGCCGCAAGACACCGTCCCTAGACCGGACCACCACGCCACGACACCCACCTGAAACACGTTAGTTACAGGCCAGTGTTAGAGGCACGCCCTGCAAGTAGTTAGAGGCACGCCCTGCAAGTAGTTACAGGCAGTAGTTAGAGGCACGCCCTGCAAGTAGTTAGAGGCACGCCCTGCAAGAGGCACGCCCTGCAAGAGGCACGCCCTGCAAGCAGTTAGTGGCTTTTTATAGGGTAAAGGGTGGATAGAAGATAAATTGACAAACCCAGTATTAGGGCCTTCCGGATTATGCTCGAAATTTTTAGAATTATTCTTTTTCTTTTTTTTTATTCTAAAAAATTGAGTTAGAATGGTTTATTATTCTAGAAATTTTCATATTATTCTCTTATTATTCTAATTAGAAACAAGTGAAATTGTAATGATTGCAGTATAGCTAGCTGTGTATTGGTATGTTATGAAATGAATGAGTAAAACTATCAGTCTCTTACTGAACTACTCAATATGAAGGATAGTATATATCTAGCTAATCTTTCAGTGAAAACCTTGAACATCCCATAAAAATGTTCAATGAATGAAAACAACAACAACAACAACATGCTCTAGCTGAAAAAAGTTCAATGATGAGAAACCTTACCAAACATTTAGTGGATGTGGATTATGGAATTAAAGAATTTAATATGCTCGGCAGTGGATCCACATTCTCTTCCCTTCACATGCGTAGGTCGGCTCGTAATAATATACATTTTTTGTCAATTCTAATGCAGTATGATTGTTGAGCTGCTCAAGAAGAGAATCCATTTAGCATAATTCTCGAGATGACTTGCTGACTCTGAGCTTCACTAACTGACAGCTCTCCCAGTATTTCAAACTTTTTTTTCATTTTGGAAATACAATAACAGAGTGGCCAACACAACCCAGCTGCTTTAATCAAGTCATGAAGATCTACCTCATAACCACATTAGAAAAAATGCTAGCATAATCTGGCATGGCCTACCCAGTAATAAGCATACATCATCTATACACACATACATACATACATACATACACACACAAGTGCCTGTATCTGCCTGTGGATTGAAACACAGTAATTGTGTGTGTTGCTGGTTTTCCTGTAGAGTCGCTCACTGATATACAAACCACTAGAAAATGAATTTGAAAATAATTTTGTTCAATTGATTTATCTCCAGTACACTCAGACCACGGACAGTCAGAATACAAGAAGATGAGAATTGGACAGACACGCCCTTTTCAATGTTTACCATCCTGTCTGGAGCTCCACCTCCAACTCCTCCTCCTCCTCCTCCCCTTCTTCCTTGGGTCCAGCCCTGACAACAGAGGAAGGCAGGGCAATGCTCAGTGCCCGGAACACAAGTTTTGTTTCCACTTGTTCTTGAAATGTCTCAGTCACAGCTCCAATCTCAAGGCAGAATGGAATGGAAACCTGGACCATGTCAGTTCCCATTCTGTTTTATTGAATGCAAGTGTTTAATTTAATTCAACCATTGCAGATAGAGCCGTTCTTTGTGACGTTTGCCGTCTACGATGCCAATAAAGGTCTCAAAATATCGGAGAACTTTCACGTCGATTGAAACTCTGCCTTCTTGAAGCAGATGGTGCCGCCTCCTGAAGGACGCACTGATGATGGGCCCAACCCACTGTGTATGAAGACAGCAAGAGCCACAGAGGTAAGTTAGGAGGAATAGAGGGTACAGGAAGCATGCGTATGTGTGTATGTATGTGTGTGTGAAATGAAACTATCCACTAAGTTGAATTGTGTAGTTCTAAAGTCTTCAGCCATTGATGTTCAAATCTTTTACCTGTGACTACTCCCATTAATGCATTGTCTACCTACATACAGTACTTTATCTTGTACCTGTGACTGCTCACATTAATGCATTGTCTACCTACATACAGTACTTTATCTTAACAATATTCATGGTGTTATTTCTGAGGATTGCTAAGTGAGATTGGTGTATAGTGAAGGTTAGAAATGCTAAGTATCATATTTTTTAATCAATTCATACATGAAACTGTTAATTTGAGGTTTATCAAAGTTTTATTTTTCCTTTCAGGTGCCGCTTTAAAGTGTTCCAAGACCGGGTCAGCTTCTTAGATTTTTTAGAGACACTTAACGATTAGTTAGACTCTTATACAATTTAAAATACATGTGCCCAGAGCATTACTAAGGCTAGGAAAAATGTTTATAGACCAGGTAGACCACGTAGACCAGGTAGACCAGGTAGATCAGGTAGACCAGGTAGACCAGGTAGACCAGATAGACCAGGCAGGTAGACCGACCAGACCAGGCAGATCAGGTAGACCAAGCAGACCAGGCAGACCAGGTAGACCAGATAGACCAGGCAGACCAGTCAGACCAAATAGACCAGGCAGACCAGGTAGATCAGGCAGACCAGGTAGACCAAACAGGTAGAACAGGTAGACCTGGTAGACCAGATAGACCAGGTAGACTAGGCAGACCAGGCAGGTAGACCAGGCAGATCAGGTAGACAAGGTAGACCAAATAGACCAGGTAGACCAGGCAGGTAGACCATGTAGACCAGGTAGATCAGGCAGACCAGGTAGACCAGGCAGGTAGACCAGGCAGACCAGGTAGACCAGATAGACCAGGAAGACCAGGCAGACCATGTAGACCAGGCAGACCAGGTAGATCAGGTAGACCAGGCAGACCAGGTAGACTAGATAGACCAGGTAGACCAGGTAGACCAGATAGACCAGGCAGACCAAACAGGTAGACCAGGTAGACCAGGTAGACCAGGTGGATCAGGCAGATACAAATTACGCTTTATGTAAGACTTTTACAGAGTTGATCATCTTAGCATGATAAAATGAATCATTTCTGAAAATAGAATCATTTCTGAGAATTATTAGAGCTCTACCTACTTTGTTTATCATGCTAAGATGATTAACTCTGTAAAAGTCTTACATAGAGCGTAATTTGTATTTGTGGAATTAATATGTTCTAATCTTTTAATGTATTAGTTTTGTACGATTTATAAGGCAGATTCACCACACTTTATACTTTACAGTAGGATCAGGTAGACCAGGTAGGCCAGGCAGACCAGGCAGGTAGACCAGGTAGACCAGGCAGACCAGGCAGACCAGGCAGACCAGGTAGACCAGGCATGTAGACCAGGCATGTAGACCAGGCAGACTAGATAGACCAGATAGATCAGGCAGACCAGGTAGATCAGGCAGACCAGGTAGACCAAGTAGACCAGGCAGACTAGATAGACCAGATAGATCAGGCAGACCAGGTAGATCAGGCAGACCAGGCAGACCAGGTAGACCAGATAGACCAGATAGACCAGGCAGGTAGACCAGATAGACCAGGTTGACCAGGTAGATCAGGCAGACCAGGCAGACCAGGCAGACCAGGTAGACCAGGCAGACCAGGCAGACCAAATAGACCAGATAGACCAGGTAGATCAGGCAGACCAGGTAGACCAGATAGACCAGGTAGACCAGGTAGACCATGCAGACCAGGCAGACCAGGCAGACCAAATAGATCAGATAGACCAGGCAGACCAGGTAGATCAGGCAGACCAGGTAGACCAAACAGGTAGAACAGGTAGACCAAACAGGTAGAACAGGTAGACCAGATAGACCAGGTAGATCAGGCAGACCAGGCAGACCAGGTAGACCAAACAGGTAGAACAGGTAGATCAAATAGGTAGAACAGGTAGACCAAACAGGTAGAACAGGTAGACCAGATAGACCAGGTAGACTAGGCAGACCAGGCAGGTAGACCAGGTAGACCAGATAGACCAGGCAGACCAGGTAGACCAGGCAGGTAGACTAGGTAGACCAGGTAGACCAGGCAGACCAGGTGGACCTGGTAGACCAGGCAGGTAGACTAGGTAGACCAGGTGGACCAGGTAGACCAGGCAGGTAGACCAAGTAGACCAGGTAGACCAGATAGACCAGGTAGACCAGGTAGACCAGGTGGACCAGGCAGACCAGGCAGGTAGACCAGATAGACCAGGTAGACCAGGTTGACCAGGCAGACCAGGTGGACCAGGTAGACCAGGTATGCCAGGTAGACCAGGCAGACCAGGTAGATCAGGCAGACCAGACAGACCAAATAGACCAGGCAGACCAGGTAGACCAAACAGGTAGTACAGGTAGACCAGGTAGACCAGGTGGACCAGGCAGACCAGGCAGGTAGACCAGATAGACCAGGCAGACCAGGCAGACAAGGTAGGTAGACCAGGTAGACCAGGTAGACCAGGCAGACCAGGTAGACAAGGCAGACCAGGCAGACCCGGCAGACCAGGCAGACCAGGTAGACCAGATAGACCAGATAGACCAAGTAGACCAGGTGGACCAGGTAGACCAGGCAGGTAGACCAGGTAAACCAGATAGACCAGGTAGACCAAGTAGACCAGGTAGACCAGATAGACCAAGTGGACCAGGCAGACCAGGCAGGTAGACCAGGTAGGGCAGGTAGACCAGATAGACCAGGCAGACCAGATAGATCAGATAGACCAGGCAGACCAGGTAGACCGGGCAGACCAGGCAGGTAGACCAGGCAGACCAGGTGGACCAGATAGATTAGGTAGACCAGGCAGACCAGGTACACCAGGTAGACCAGGCAGACCAGGTGGACAAGGTGGATCAGGTTATACAGGCAGACCAGGCGCAGACTAGGTAGACAAGGCAGGTTAGACCAGGTAGACAAGGCAAGATAAGGTAGACCAGGTAGACCAGGTAGACCATAGCAGACCAGGTGGAACAGATAGAGTAGGTAGACCCGGCGGACCAGGCAGACCGGTAGAACCAGGCAGACCAGTAGACCAGGCAGACCAAGGTGGATAAGGTATACCAGGCAGACAGGCAGACCAGGTAGACCAGGCAGCGTGACCAGGTTAGACAGGAGATCAGGTTAGACAGGTTAGACCAGTAGACCAAGAGTACCAGGAGCCAGATAGACAAGGTTGACCAGTTGACCCATGCAGACCATGAGACCAGTAGTAGACCAGGCAGACAGGCGGACCAGGGGAGTCAGGCAGGTAGACCAGGTAGATTCAGGTAGGCAGGTAGACCAGGAGGTAGAACCAGGTAGACCAGGCAGGAGACAGGGGAGACCAGGCAGGTAGACCAGGTAGAACAGGCAGGTAGACCTGGTAGACCAGATAGACCAGGTGGACCAGGTAGATCAGGTAGACCAGGTAGACCAGATAGACCAGGTAGACCAGGTAGACCAGGTAGACCAGGCAGGTAGACTAGGTAGAACAGGCAGGTAGACCAGGTAGACCAGGTGGACCAGGCAGACCAGGCAGACCAGGCAGACCAGGCAGGTAGACCAGGTAGACCAGGTAGATCAGGTAGACCAGGTAGACCAAGTGGTCCTGGCAGACCAGGCAGACTAGGTAGACCAGGCAGATCAGGTAGAACAGGCAGACCAGGCAGACGAGGTAGACCAGGCAGACCAGGTAGATCGGGTGGACCAGGCAGACCAGATAGACCAGGTAGATCAGGTAGGCCAGGTAGACCAGGTAGACCAGGCAGGTAGACCAGATAGACCAGGTAGGCCAGGTAGGCCAGGTAGACCTGGTAGACCATGAAGACCAGGCAGGTAGACCAGGTAGACCTGGCAGACCAGGCAGACCAGGCAGATCAGGTAGACCAGGCAGACCAGGTAGACCAGGCAGAACAGGCAGACCAGGCAGACGAGGTAGACCAGGCAGACCAGGTAGACCAGGCAGACCAGGCAGGTAGACCAATGTAGACCAGGTCGGCCAGGTAGACCAGGTAGACCAGGTGGACCAGGCAGGTAGACCAGGTAGACCAGGTAGACCAGTTGGACCAGGCAGACCAGGCAGACCAGGTAGACCAGGCAGACGAGGTTGACCAGGTAGATCGGGTGGACCAGGCAGACCAGGCAGGTAGACCAGGTAGACCAAACCGGTAGACTAGGTAGATCAGGTAGACCAGATAGACTAGGCAGACCAGGTAGACCAAGTAGACCAGGTAGACCAGATAGACCAGGTAGACCAGGTAGATCAGGTAGGCCAGGTAGACCAGGTAGACCAGGCAGGTAGACCAGGTAGAACAGGCAGGTAGACCTGGTAGACCAGGTAGACCAGGCAGGTAGACCAGGTAGACCAGGTAGACCAGGTAGGCCAGGTAGACCTGGTAGACCAGGTGGACCAGGCAGACCAGGCAGACCATGAAGACCAGGCAGGTAGACCAGGTAGACCAGGTGGACCAGGCAGACCAGGCAGACCAGGCAGGTAGACCAGGTAGATCAGGTAGACCAGGTAGATCAGGCAGACCAGGCAGACCAGGTAGACCAGGCAGACCAGGCAGGTAGACCAGGTAGATCAGGTAGACCAGGTAGACCAGGTAGACCAGTTGGACCTGGCAGACCAGGCAGGCCAGACAGAACAGGCAGACCAGGCAGACGAGGTAGATCGGGTGGACCAGGCAGACCAGGCAGGTAGACCAGTTAGACCAGGTAGACCAGGTAGATCAGGTAGGCCAGGTAGACCAGGTAGACCAGGCAGGTAGACCAGGTAGAACAGGCAGGTAGACCAGATAGACCAGGTAGACCAGGTAGGCCAGGTAGACCTGGTAGACCAGGTAGACCAGGTAGACCAGGTGGACCAGGCAGACCAGGCAGACCAGGCAGGTAGACCAGGTAGATCAGGTAGACCAGGTAGACCAGGTGGACCTGGCAGACCAGGCAGACCAGGCAGATCAGGTAGACCAGGCAGACCAGGTAGACCAGGCAGAACAGGCAGACCAGGCAGACGAGGTAGACCAGGCAGACCAGGTAGATCGGGTGGATTAGGCAGACCAGATAGACCAGGCAGACCAGGCAGGTAGACCAGGTAGACCAGGTAGATCAGGTAGACCAGGTAGACCAGGCAGACCAGACAGAACAGGCAGACCAGGCAGACGAGGTAGACCAGGTAGATCGGGTGGACCAGGCAGGTAGACCAGGTAAACCAGTTAGACCAGGTAGACCAGGTAGATCAGGTAGGCCAGGTAGACCAGGTAGACCAGGTAGAACGGGCAGGTAGACCTGGTAGACCAGGTAGACCAGGCAGGTAGACCAGGTAGACCAGGTAAACCAGGTAGACCAGGTAGGCCAGGTAGGCCAGGTAGACCTGGTAGACCATGAAGACCAGGCAGGTAGACCAGGTAGACCAGGTGGACCAGGCAGACCAGGCAGACCAGGCAGACCAGGCGGGTAGACCAGGTAGACCAGGTAGACCAGGTAGACCAGGTAGACCAGGTGGACCTGGCAGACCAGGTAGACCAGGCAGATCAGGTAGACCAGGCAGACCAGGCAGACGAGGTAGACCAGGCAGACCAGGTAGATCGGGTAGACCAGGTAGACAAGGTAGACCAGGTGGACCAGGTAGACCAGATAGACCAGGCAGACCAGGTGGACAGGTAGAGGCAGGTAGACCAGGTAGATCAGGTAGACCAGGTGGACCTGGCAGACCAGGTAGACCAGGCAGACCAGGAAGACCAGGCAGACCAGGTAGTCCAGGCAGAACAGGCAGACCAGGCAGACGAGGTAGACCAGGTAGATCGGGTGGACCAGGCAGACCAGGCAGGTAGACCAGGTAGACCAGGTGGACCAGGTGGACCAGGCAGACCAGGCAGACTAGGAAAACCAGGTAGACCAAGATTACCAGGCAGACCAGATAGACCAGGTAGACCAGGCAGACCAAATAGACCAGGTTGACCAGGCAGACCAGGTAGACCAGGCAGGTAGACCAGGCAGACCAGGCGGACCAGGCAGGTAGACCAGGTAGATCAGGTAGGCCAGGTAGACCAGGCAGGTAGACCAGGTAGACCAGGCAGGTAGACCAGGTGGAACAGGTGGACCAGGCAAGTAGACCAGGTAGACCAGGCAGATCAGGTAGACCAGGTAGACCAGGTAGACCAGGCAGGTAGACCAGGTAGACCAAACAGGTAGACCAGGTAGATCAGGTAGACCAGGTAGACCAGATAGACCAGGTAGACCAGGCAGGTAGACCAGGTAGGCCAGGTGGACCTGGTAGACCAGGTAGACAAGGTGGACCAGGCAGACCAGGCAGACCAGGCAGGTAGACCAATGTAGACCAGGTCGGCCAGGTAGACCAGGTAGACCAGGTGGACCAGGCAGACCAGGCAGGTAGACCAGGTAGATCAGGTAGACCAGTTGGACCTGGCAGACCAGGTAGACCAGGCAGACCAGGCAGACGAGGTAGACCAGGTAGATCGGGTGGACCAGGCAGACCAGGCAGGTAGACCAGGTAGACCAGTTAGACCAGGTAGACCAGGTAGACCAGGTGGACCAGGCAGACCAGGCAGACTAGGAAAACCAGGTAGACCAAGATTACCAGGCAGACCAGATAGACCAGGTAGACCAGGCAGACCAAACAGACCAGGTTGACCAGGCAGACCAGGTAGACCAGGCAGGTAGACCAGGCAGACCAGGCGGACCAGGCAGGTAGACCAGGTAGATCAGGTAGGCCAGGTAGACCAGGCAGGTAGACCAGGTAGACCAGGCAGGTAGACCAGGTGGAACAGGTGGACCAGGCAAGTAGACCAGGTAGACCAGGCAGATCAGGTAGACCAGGTAGACCAGGCAGGTAGACCAGGTAGACCAAACAGGTAGACCAGGTAGACCAGGTAGACCAGATAGACCAGGTAGACCAGATAGACCAGGTAGACCAGGTAGACCAGGCAGGTAGACCAGGTAGGCCAGGTAGACAAGGTGGACCAGGCAGACCAGGCAGACCAGGCAGGTAGACCAATGTAGACCAGGTCGGCCAGGTAGACCAGGTGGACCAGGCAGACCAGATCAGGTAGACCAGATAGACTAGGCAGACCAGGTAGACCAAGTAGACCAGATAGACCAGGTAGACCAGGTAGATCAGGTAGGCCAGGTAGACCAGGTAGACCAGGCAGGTAGACCAGGTAGAACAGGCAGGTAGACCTGGTAGACCAGGTAGACCAGGCAGGTAGACCAGGTAGACCAGGTAGACCAGGTAGGCCAGGTAGGCCAGGTAGACCAGGTAGACCAGGCAGACCAGGCAGACCATGAAGACCAGGCAGGTAGACCAGGTAGACCAGGCAGACCAGGTAGACCAGGTAGATCAGGTAGACCAGGTAGACCAGGTGGACCAGGTAGACCAGGTGGACCTGGCAGACCAGGCAGATCAGGTAGACCAGGCAGACCAGGTAGACCAGGCAGAACAGGCAGACGAGGTAGACCAGGCAGACCAGGTAGATCGGGTGGACCAGGCAGACCAGGCAGGTAGACCAGGTAGACCACGTAGACCAGGTGGACCAGGTAGATCAGATAGACCAGGCAGACCAGGTGGACCAGGTAGAGGCAGGTAGACCAGGTAGATCAGGTAGGCCAGGTGGACCAGGCAGACCAGGCAGACCAGGTAGACCAGGCAGAACTGGCAGACCAGGCAGACGAGGTAGACCAGGTGGACTAGGTAGATCAGACAGACCAGGCAGATTAGGTAGACCAGGCAGGTAGACCAGGCAGACCAAACAGGTAGACCAGGTAGATCAGGTAGACCAGGCAGACCATGAAAACCAGGCAGGTAGACCAGGTAGACCAGGTGGACCAGGCAGACCAGGCAGACCAGGCAGGTAGACCAGGTAGATCAGGTAGACCAAGTAGACCAGGTAGACCAGGTGGACCTGGCAGACCAGGCAGACCAGGCAGATCAGGTAGACCAGGCAGACCAGGTAGACCAGGCAGAACAGGCAGACCAGGCAGACGAGGTAGACCAGGCAGACCAGGCAGACCAAATAGACCAGGTTGACCAGGCAGGTAGACCAGGCAGACCAGGCGGACCAGGTAGACCAGGCAGGTAGACCAGGTAGATCAGGTAGGCCAGGTAGACCAGGCAGGTAGACCAGGTAGACCAGGCAGGTAGACCAAGTGGACCAGGCAAGTAGACCAGGTAGACCAGGCAGATCAGGTAGACCAGGTAGACCAAGATTACCAGGCAGACCAGATAGACCAGGTAGACCAGGCAGACCAGGCAGACCAAATAGACCAGGTTGACCAGGCAGACCAGGTAGACCAGGCAGGTAGACCATATAGACCAGGTAGACCAGGCAGGTAGACCAGATAGACCGGGCAGACCAGGTAGATCAGGCAGACCAGGCAGATCAGGTAGACCAGGCAGGTAGATCAGGCAGACCAGGCAGGTAGACCAGGCAGACCAGGTAGACCAAACAGGTAGACCAGGTAGATCAGGTAGACCAGGTAGACCAGATAGACCAGGTAGACCAGATAGACCAGGTAGACCAGGTAGACCAGGTAGACCAGGTAGACCAGGCGGGTAGACCAGGTAGACCAGGTAGGCCAGGTAGGTCAGGTAAACCTGGTAGACCAGGTAGACCAGGTGGACCAGGCGGACCAGGCAGACCAGGCAGGTAGACCAATGTAGACCAGGTCGGCCAGGTAGACCAGGTGGACCAGGCAGACCAGGCAGACCAGGCAGGTAGACCAGGTAGACCTGGTAGACCAGTTGGACCTGGCAGACCAGGCAGACCAGGTAGACAAGGCAGAACAGGCAGACCAGGCAGACGAGGTAGACCAGGTAGATCGGGTGGACCAGGCAGACCAGGCAGGTAGACCAGGTAGACCAGGTAGACCAAACAGGTAGACCAGGTAGATCAGGTAGACCAGATAGACTAGGCAGACCAGGTGGACCAAGTAGACCAGGTAGACCAAATAGACCAGGTAGACCAGGTAGATCAGGTAGGCCAGGTAGACCAGGTAGACGAGGCAGGTAGACCAGGTAGAACAGGCAGGTAGACCTGGTAGACCAGGTAGACCAGGCAGGTAGACCAGGTAGACCAGGTAGGCCAGGTAGGCCAGGTAGACCAGGCAGACCATGAAGACCAGGCAGGTAGACCAGGTAGATTAGGTGGACCAGGCAGACCAGGCAGACCATGAAGACCAGGCAGGTAGACCAGGTAGACCAGGCAGACCAGGCAGGTAGACCAGGTAGATCAGGTAGACCAGGTGGACCTGGCAGACCAGGCAGACCACGCAGATCAGGTAGACCAGGCAGACCAGGTAGACCAGGCAGAACAGGCAGACCAGGCAGACGAGGTAGACCAGGCAGACCAGGTAGATCGGGTGGACCAGGCAGACCAGGCAGGTAGACCAGGTAGACCACGTAGACCAGGTGGACCAGGTAGATCAGATAGACCAGGCAGACCAGGTGGACCAGGTAGAGGCAGGTAGACCAGGTAGATCAGGTAGGCCAGGTGGACCAGGGAGACCAGCTAGACCAGGCAGACCAGGTAGACCAGGCGGAACAGGCAGACCAGGCAGACGAAGTAGACCAGGTAGATCGGGTGGACCAGGCAGACCAGGCAGGTAGACCAGGTAGACCAGGTGGACTAGGTAGATCAGACAGACCAGGCAGACCAGGTAGACCAGGCAGGTAGACCAGGCAGACCAGGTAGACCAAACAGGTAGACCAGGTAGACTAGGCAGACCAGGTGGACCAAGTAGACCAGGTAGACCAGGTAGACCAGATAGACCAGGTAGATCAGGTAGGCCAGGTAGACCAGGTAGACCAGGCAGGTAGACCAGGTAGAACAGGCAGGTAGACCTTGTAGACCAGGTAGACCGGGCAGGTAGACCAGGTAGACCAGGTAGACCAGGTAGACCAGGTAGACCAGGTAGGCCAGGTAGACCTGGTAGACCAGGTAGACCAGGTGGACCAGGCAGACCAGGCAGACCATGAAGACCAGGTGGACCAGGCAGACCAGGCAGACCAGGCAGGTAGACCAGGTAGACCAGGTAGATCAGGTAGACCAGGTAGACCAGGTGGACCTGGCAGACCAGGCAGACCAGGTAGACCAGGCAGATCAGGTAGACCAGGCAGACCAGGTAGACCAGGCAGAACAGGCAGACCAGGTAGACGAGGTAGACCAGGCAGACCAGGTAGATCGGGTGGACCAGACAGACCAGGCAGGTAGACCAGGTAGACCAGGTAGACCAGATAGACCAGGCAGACCAGGTGGACCAGGTAGAGGCAGGTAGACCAGGTAGATCAGGTAGACCAGGTGGACCTGGCAGACCAGGCAGACCAGGTAGACCTATTTTGTATTTGAGTTGTTCAAAGTATTTGTATTTAAATACTATTCAAAGTATTTGACCGCAACCCTGGTTCTGACTTGGCGTAGACGTTTGGATGTACTTCATATTGTTACAGCCAGGGTAAGTTGAGTATCATTTGTATATGTGTATGTCTTGGAAGGCCGTGTGTGCATGATAGTGGTAAATACACTAATAGCAAACAAAAACATTGTGTTGTGTTTGTATTGTTTAGAGGAACGTATTCGTACAACCTTCGTGGTGATCTTTATGGGCCGTAGAATCATATTTATATTGTTGGAAAGCTCAAAGCAAACTCTATAAGATACAATTTGTTTGGTAAGGGTTTAGACGAGCAAATATATATATATATATATAAATAAAATGTTAATTAATTTGATTAACCATTGTTGCCCGAGGTCATCGACGCACGGTGAAATGAAGTCCGGAAGGAAAGGCTTAAGGGTGGAGACCCATCTGGCCCAGGCAATTTCTTGGTGTAATTGTTTGTGTAATAACTTTTAAATATGAAATGTTGTAACAATTTGAATATGGTAGGCTTACTCTTGGTCTTATAATCTTCCTATACAGTCAAAATTTAGAGCGAGAGCAT
>WLWD01003416.1_pt1 | contig 32485 bp, 18 predicted proteins | sample 6712731 | NCBI WGS metagenome assembly WLWD01 (sample SAMN12718690, study PRJNA576275) | sponge metagenome | isolation source: marine sponge | host: Mycale hentscheli | place: New Zealand: South Island, Marlborough, Capsize Point | collected 2014-11-01
GGTGCACAGCTATGGATGAACACCACTGTTGCACAGAGTGCACAGCTATGGATGAACACCACTGTTGCACAGGGTGCAGCTATGGATGAACACCACTGTTGCACAGGGTGTATAGCTATGGATGAACACCACTGTTGCACAGGGTGCACAGCTATGGATGAACACCACTGTTGCACAGGGTGCACAGCTATGGATGAACACCACTGTTGCACAGGGTGCACAGCTATGGATGAACACCACTGTTGCACAGAGTGCACAGCTATGGATGAACACCACTGTTGCACAGGGTGCACAGCTATGGATGAACACCACTGTTGCACAGGGTGCACAGCTATGGATGAACACCACTGTTGCACAGGGTGCACAGCTATGGATGAACACCACTGTTGCACAGGGTGTATAGCTATGGATGAACACCACTGTTGCACAGAGTGTATAGCTATGAAAAACAGCACTTTAACAAAATAATTTTCTTGGAATGGGGTAAGAATTGCTAAACTTAAGGATTACCTTTAGTGGAGTATGGGACGGTCAACTACCAAGAGAACACAAAAAAAAATGTGAAGGTCAAAGTACAAAAAGGCATAAGTATGTCCACACACACATATAAAAAACATAAAAGTATCCCCTATCATTCGATTGCTTCATCCCTGATAGTGTCTCGCTCACTCACCAACAATGACTATAGCAGCTCACCAAGTTCAGGCGGACATCTCTGGTGAACTGGTAAGTTCCATCGTCCAGTCTCTTAGTGCCTCTGATGCACAGAATTTCAGCACAGGATCTCTCTTCTCTGAAGTTCTTGTCCATATTCATGCGACCTTGAACCATTCTGAAACCAGACAATCCTCATAATTATATTATACCATTCAATATCTACAAACGCTTATCAACACAATGTGTGGCCGGCACCCCTCCCAGGTTGCACTACCGGCTAGCAAAGCACATGAGTATGTCTGTCTGACTGATCTCTGAGATAGCAGACATCTTCTTACTTGTATAACCATTGAATAACTCACTGTTCAGTGTCATAGCAACTATTCTCTTGCTACCATACTGCAGGATCCACCCACTCACCTGTCCACGGCAGCGTCTAAGGTTGGGTAAGTTTTTCTATCCACATAGTCCAACTTATGCAGAATCCCCAGAGCTTTGCCAAGATGGGATGGTATATCCTCCTGAAGTACACACACAGAAGCAGTGATTCTAGATTGAGTATGATAATGTTGTGGATAATGATTCTGATTCTGTAGGTAACAATGTAACTAATCGTGTGTTGGGTCATAGATTTGAGTTGAAGTACTGTATATTATATACGCACACACATACAAACACACACACCTCTTATTCTGTGAAATTTACTCACATAAACAAGATGATTACAAAACAACATCATCTATTAAAAGGTTAAGGAGATAGCCAACATCCTCTTCTCTAAATAATCTTACAGAACTTTATTCAAGAGATTGAGAATCCCTAGACAAAAAACCTCCCTAGACAAAAAACCTCCCTAGACAAAAAAACCTCCCTAGACAAAAAAAACTCCCTGAGACTGTCATTCCATCCTCTGTCTTTTGTATAGCTTGTTTTTTTTGGGGGGGGCCTTCCTATGTTAGCTACTACCAAATGAAGATGCCATCAACCACTAAGAAGCTATAATACACAGCACAAGTAACACAACAACTTCCATTAATCATTGAACCAGAAAAAAGTAATTCAAAGTGTTGTGTAAAAAAATATTTACAATTATTCAGCCATTCTCGGCTGAAATAATTATAATAGCAAATTTTCTCGTTCTAACAGTCAATATTGTTAACCTTAATTTACCCAACTCTCAATTGAAACATCTTAAAGACAATTTTCACTGTATTAAAACTCACTAGGTCAATACTCCAAAATCCAAGTCCTTCCAACAGTACCAGTCTATCCACTGCCTCAGGCAAAGAGCCAGCAAACTAATTTATAGGTAAAGTTAGAGACATGTGCATCAGCATTTGGAGTGCATATTTCTGTTAGGTCATTTACCCAGGAAGCAGCTCCAGCCCCTGCAGTTAATTAAATTTATACAATTGTAAACATTTCATCTCCTGACAGAACAGCTGACCACTCACCCATGGAGTGAGCTAGAATGCTAAACTTCTTCCACTTCAGAGCTGGAAAACAATTAACAAGAGAAACCAAACTAAAGACGCACAAGATTCTGTCACTTACCATTCACCATGTGCTTGACGTCCATCACGTACTGGACAGAGTCATAGAGCAGTCCTGCAGGTCTGTGAGATGACAGCCCGTGTCCAGGAAAGTCCACGGCAACTATATACGCATCTGAAATGCGGAGGTTTAATTAATTTTTCCTCTTAACATAAAGAGAAAGCCTGAGTGACCCAGAAACCAATGAATCAAACCATATTGCTTAGTTAAAACTACATACATACTTGCAGCCAGCAGAGGAGCCAGTCTGTCAAAACTGCCAGCATTGTCCAGCCAACCTGGAATATGTTTCAAACACTCATCAACTTGTTACGTCATACACCAGACATACTGTACCTCATCTAATGAATATCATTAGCTATTATATATATAACCATAATTGTAACCCAAAAATGAGATTAAATTAATTATTAGCTCACCATGAAGGGCTAACACTGGCTTCTTTGCAGGATCCCCCCAGGCCTTGCCAGACACATGACCCCAGGGAACTGGGAGACACACTGGGGAACAACATTTACACGCAGCACTTTTATTACAACGTTCTCGGAGCTTAGTTGGGCGGAGCCCGACCTCTGCTGGGGAGAGGTCGGGTAACAAGCCTATACCCGGGTTTGTTCCCTGCTGCAACGTACGTTGCAGTCCAATCAGATTGAAGTGTGGTTAAATGCTAAGGAAATTAGCTGACTCAGCAGAACAAACCCGGGTATAGGCTTGTTACCCGACCTCTCCCTTCAGAAGAGGTCGGGCTCCGCCCAACTACTCGGAGCTCTAGACGTGAAGCTTACCTTCCGTAAACTCAGCTGCAGACGTCATTGTTGCATACTCTACCTTTCTTACCACTCTGGCACTGTATCTTGAAACCAATGCTGCACTCCAGTTCATACGCAACACTTCACTCGATTCTCTTTAGACTTTCTAAACGCTGAGTCTGAGAGACGACTGCCGCAATCTAGTTTTATAATGTAGCGATACCGTACCTTATAGAAAATCTAATATAATTAGCACAGATGTTACCATAAGTTTATGGTTAGCTATTATTTACTGAACAATTAGAGTAGTTTAAATAATAAATAATGATAAGAAGAGTGCCAGTGTAGATAAGTCAGCATTATAATTTGCAGTTTGCCAGTGGAGAGTTCAAGAATGGAATGATGTGTTTGATCACCCTCTCTGGAGCATACATGTGGACATGATGACCTCCTGGCACCTTCACCACTTGAATCTGAAGGAACACACAACACAAGTGATATCACCTCACCAAGAACCAAATAATACTATTGAAAAACAACATTGCACAAACAAACAAACAAATTGGACAGGTCCAAGAGACTTCACCTAGAACTTAGATGTTTGTGTGTTTGTGTTAATCATGTATGCATACCTCTGGTGTGTGTTATGAGTCCATTCTTTTGTCAGACTTGTCTGCGGGGCCACCCTGTAGTCAGGTATCACCTTTTTTCCTTAATTTGTTTACTGTTAGGCATGTGACTCTGGTAGTTATATATGCACTCATCTCTTTTTCACTGTCAGTTCTTATCCAAGTTTTGAAGAAGTCGTTCTTGAGTCTCTCTCTCGCTAGCTAGCATCCAGTGTGTTAGCTAGTAAGGTGGCAAGTGGAGGAAATAGTAATTCTTATCTGGCAGGAGTACAGGGACTTAATCACCCTGGTGTCAACTGACAATCTCTGCGCCAGCCACCCCTCCATAATTTGGTCCTTCGAGCCGGATGTGTACCTGCTGTTAAAGTATTCAATTCTCTCAGAACTCTATTCGTGATTTGTCTACTGTTCGTTATTTTCAACTACCTTCACTTCTCGTTTTGAAAGTCTATTTTTTCGATGGATGGTACTGCTACTGCGCTTTCACCTGAAGACAGTCTCAGGACAGCTCAAGAATCTGAAGTGCGCTACCAGTTGATGTATAAAAATCTTCAGCGTGAAACAAGCGAACTTCTGTCCCTTCCAGTTACTGAACTGTTGGGAGTAGATATAGAACAGCACCTGTCAGAAGCAACCAATTTGCATGGCAGCTATGCCACAACCTCAGTCCTCATCAGTGAACTCATGGTGAAGTTAAAAACAAGAGACGCAGAAAGTATTGAAGATGGCATGTTTACCTGTAAGAAGAAAATTAAGAAACTCAAGGATGAACTTACAAGACTGCGTGCCATAAAAGATGCCTACAAAGGCTCTCTTAGTATGAAGAGACTCATCGGACAACTTTCTAGTGTTGATAATCTGACAGGACCTGCCTGTCAGTCAGACATACAAGCACTCAGAAAGTATGTTGTTGGATTCGGATCTGATCTCCTGTCGTTGCGCTGCCCTGATGTCCAGAGCATCTATGATGAGGTGATTCATCTCTCTGCCGCTATCTTTGAACGAAGTGAGAAACAGCTCTTGGACGCAATGTCCACTGCTTCCGCTTCTACTGACGCCGAATCCACAACTGCTCCTACTAGAAGAAAACTCAAGGAATTACCTTTGCCTACCTATTCCGGTGATCTTGCTGAATGGAGGTCATTTTTGCGCCTCTTCCTTGAGGCCATGGAAGACTCCTTTACTGACAATGAGAAACTCTCATATCTCAAGGATTGTCTCAAAGACAGAGAAGCTCTAGAGATTGTTCAGCAAGCTATCATCAATGGAGACAGCTTCGCTAAAGTAGAAGAATCCTTGAAGTCGTTGTTAGATCGACCCCGAGAAGTTTTTCTACAAGCTTTAAATCTCATCTATAAAGGTGGTAATATTGATTATGATTGCTCTGGTCTATCTACTCTCGTGAATGACTTCCGCAAGGTGTACAACACTCTTCAACGGTATGGAGACCAGACTATGGCTCAAGTACTCACTGCTACAGCTGAACTACAGATGACTGATACTCTTCGGAAAGAGTGGATTCTTCATCAAGAGGATCCGCATACCATCCCGCAGTTTGAGGAGCTCTTAACATTTGCAGACACTCGTCGCAAACTGCTCACTGCTACTACTAGCAAGGTTTCGGCCTCGGTGAAGCAACCCAAACCAATAAGCCAGCACAAGAAGAACGTCCTGCAAGTTCAACGTACCACTGTGTCAGATAAGTGTCTTTATTGTCAGTTACCTCATGTTATTTATGTGTGCTCAGACTTCAAGAAGCTGTCAGTTTCTGCTCGCAAAGAGCAAGCTAGACGCAAGGGTCTCTGTTACAACTGTCTGTGTAAAGGCCACACAATCAATCATTGTACCAGCAAGAATAGATGCAAGCAGTGTGAAGCCAAGCATCATACCCTCCTTCATCACGATTCTACTTCTGCAATAGAACAGAGCACCACTGAGTCACCTTCTGCAGCCAGCATTGTCGCTTCTGCTACACATCCTCCTACCTCTCGTGCTATGTGTCTACCGAGAACTGTCCTTGCCTTGGCGTCCTCTGGGAGCTATGCCAGACGATGTAGAGCTCAACTGGACACGGGAGCCATGCTGTCTTTGGTAACTCGCAGACTAGCCTATGCTCTCCATGCCAAGAAGATCAAGGGAACAGCTATTACGATTTCAGGTATTGGAGGAGAGCAGTACAGCACTTCTGAAGTTGAAATTCGCCTTCAAGCTTTACACTCGGATGAATACATTGATGTTCGTGCCAGTGTGGTGGATTCAATCCCTACCTGCTCTACCTCAAGAAGGTTTGATGGTTACAAGCACATTCCTGCATTCAAGGACTTGCACCTCTCTGATCCAGGATATTCACCTGGATCACAGCTCGATATGTTGTTGGGTATTTCTCATTGTAACGTGTGCTCACTGCCCAATGTTATAGTTTCTGCAGATAAATCATTTAGAGCAGAGGAGACCATCTTTGGTTGGGCTGTTGGGGGAAGTTCTCCGGTTGCCATGGGGGAGCTTCTTCCACTTGTCTGAAGATGATCACTTACCATGATGACATTTCGGAGCAACTCCAGCGATTCTGGTCACTAGAAGAAGTTCCAGGAGAGCCCACTCTTTACACAGACGAAGAGAAAGCAGCTGTCACACACTTCCAGGATACCCACAAGCGAAGCCCTAATGGAAGGTACATTGTTGGTCTTCCAAGAAGAGAACCACGTTTGGAACTCGGAAGATCCAGGCACACTGCTCTTCGACGATACAAGCAGAATGAGCGAGCCCTCAAGAGCAAGGGACGTTGGGATTCCTTTCATCAAGGAATAGAAGAGTACCTTCAGTTGGGTCATGCTGAGAAGGTTCCCCAGCAAGACTTGGACAAGCCATCAGCAGACATCTTCTATTTGCCAATGCACGGAGTCGTGAAGGATTCCACTACAACCAAGCTTCGTATAGTTTTCGATGGGTCAGCGAAGACAACGTCAGGATACTCACTTAACGATATCCTGCTATCAGGCCCATCATTGTATCCATTGCTGACTACTGTACTCACCAAGTTCAGGAGACATAGAATTGGCATGGTAAGCGACATCTCCAAGATGTTTCGTGAAGTGGCCTTGCTTCCAGAAGAGTATGACCTGCATAGATTTCTCCACCGTGATGAGACTGGAGAGATTGTCAATTTTCGTATGAACCGCTTGACCTTTGGTGTGACTACTTCTCCTTATCTGGCCACACAGGTTCTTAGGCAGCTTGCACAAGATCACCGTGAAGAATATCCGAACGCTTCAGCCATTGTACCCACGAACTTCTATGTGGACGATTGCCTTGTTGGAGCTGACACTCTCCCGGAAGCCATTGGACTGAGAAATGAACTGAACGCTCTGTTTAGCAGAGCTGGAATGACTCTCCGTAAATGGAGATCGAACTCCATGGATCTCCTCCAGACTATCCCAGACTCCCTCAAGGAACAAGGAAGTCTTGACATTTGTTTGTCTCCAGCAGAGCATGGCAAGGCTCTAGGACTGCGCTGGAATTCTGTTGACGACACTCTATCTGTCTCTGTTCCCACTCTGCCATTGGACTCTCTGGCGACCAAGAGGTCTGTGTGCTCTGCCATTGCTAGGACATTCGATGTGATGGGATGGTATACTCCAGCCATTTTACCAGCGAAACTGCTTCTTCAAGAGTTATGGAATTACCAGTTGGCATGGGATGATCCACTTCCAGATGATCTTCAGCATCGGTGGAGATGTTGGGCTGCCGATCTTGACCGACTCAATCAACACACCATTCCACGTTATACCGGTTGCTCTACTGAGAAGATCAGACACAGATCCTTACATGGATTCAGTGATGCATCCTCCAAGGCATATGGGTGTGTCATCTATCTGAGGATTGTGCTGGAGAATACGAAGACTCTCACCTTCCTCATTACTGCCAAGAGTAAGGTTGCACCCCTCAAGGTTCAAACAATCCCTAGATTAGAGCTCTGTGGGGCTCTATTGCTTTCTAACTTGTTGTCTAGAATTTCTGTTGATTTAGAGATTCCTGAAGACTCTGTGTATGCGTGGACAGACTCGTCAGTTGTCTTAGGCTGGCTACGCACTCCTGCCTACAGACTCAAGGTCTTTGTGGCACACAGAGTCTCCCGAATAGTTGAAACTGTTCCTGCCCAGCATTGGAGATATGTCCACACTACCTCCAATCCTGCCGATCTTGCCTCCAGAGGAGTTTTGGCTTCTGAACTCTTAGTGAGCAGACTGTGGTGGGATGGCCCACCTTGGTTGACGGCGGCACCCGCAGATTGGCCTAGTCGACCAGACTTGGACAAGTCAGAGCTGCCGGACATTAAACCTGCAGTTTGCTTAGCAGTTCCACCACAGAATGAGTTTGGTGTTTCATGTTCTAATTTTTTCAAACTTTGTAGGATCACTGCATGGGTGCTAAGATTCTTGAGAAGAGCAAGAGGTGACAGAAAGATCACGGATCTGCCCAACCTAACAGCACATGAGTTGACTGCTGCTAAGACCAAGCTCCTGAAAGTCAGCCAGCATCACACATATCCAGATGTATTCAAAGAACTGAAGAAGCGAGGACATCTTGCGGTCAAGCATCCATACTCCAACCTTGCTTTGTTTGTGGATCAGCAAGGACTGCTGCGAGTTGGTGGAAGACTCCAGAAATCTGGATTGGCTGATGATGTTATTCATCCCATTTTTTTGTCCACCCGTTCACATATAGTGAGACTTTTGGTTACTAATGAACATGTTGTTTCTCTTCACTCAGGTCCCTCTACGGTTCTGGCGAGATTGACCTCAACATATCACATTCCAAGAGTAAAGAACTTGCTCAAGCATATCAGCAGGATATGTGTCTCCTGCCAACGGACATATGCCCGAACCTCACAGCAGCTCATGGGAGAACTACCTGCTGCTAGAGTACGCCCTGCCAGGCCATTTTCAGTCGTAGGATTGGACTTCGCAGGTCCAGTGACATATAAGGAAGGCAACCTTCGGAAACCTACCGTGAAGAAAGGTTATATCTGCATCTACGTATGCTTCGTGGTCAAGGCTGTCCATCTTGATCTAGTTGCCGACCTGTCAACAGATGCCTTCTTGGCATCTCTTCGACGTTTTGTTGCTCTACATGGAGCTCCATCTGACTTGTATAGTGACAATGGCTCCAATTTTCGAGGAGCAGATCTGGAGCTCCAGAGACTCTTCACCCTGCTCGAGTCAACCTCCACTCAAGATCGCCTGCAGAACTGGGCTTTCACCAGGAGTTGTCAATGGCATAATTCTCCCAGTAGAGCACCACACTTCGGTGGTCTTTGGGAATCTGCTGTAAAGGTTATGAAGAGGCTACTGAAGAAGGTTTTTGGAGAACAAGTATTACGAGTGGACGAGTTGCAAACCTTTTTGTTCGAAGCTGCAGCAGTTATGAATAGCCGACCATTAGCACCAGTGGATGCACACTCTAGTGATGGGACAATCCCTCTCACTCCAGGACACTTCCTCACAGGAGGACCTCTGACTGCTCTTCCGAGTGAGCCTGATCCCGTCAAGACATATACGTACAGCAGAAGATGGAGTTATCTCCAGAGGCTAACTGTTGATCTCTGGAGCCGATGGCAGAAAGAGTATCTTTTACTACTTCAGAAACGAGCAAAATGGAGAGATCCAAGTTCTAGTGTTTCCGTAGGAGATGTGGTATTGCTGAAAGATGAGGATACCTTTCAGAGAACTTGGCCATTGGCCAGAGTAACAGCTACTTATCCCGGCACAGATAGATATGTGAGGGCTGTCGATGTCAAAATAAACAAGAAGATTTACAGGCGACCAATACACAAACTTGTCAGAATACTCGGGGAAAATCAAGGATCTCCCCTTGGGGGGGGGGTATGGACAGGTCCAAGAGACTTCACCTAGAACTTAGATGTTTGTGTGTTTGTGTTAATCATGTATGCATACCTCTGGTGTGTGTTATGAGTCCATTCTTTTGTCAGACTTGTCTGCGGGGCCACCCTGTAGTCAGGTATTACCTTTTTTCCTTAATTTGTTTACTGTTAGGCATGTGACTCTGGTAGTTATATATGCACTCATCTCTTTTTCACTGTCAGTTCTTATCCAAGTTTTGAAGAAGTCGTTCTTGAGTCTCTCTCTCGCTAGCTAGCATCCAGTGTGTTAGCTAGTAAGGTGGCAAGTGGAGGAAATAGTAATTCTTATCTGGCAGGAGTACAGGGACTTAATCACCCTGGTGTCAACTGACAATCTCTGCGCCAGCCACCCCTCCACAAATAAAAAAATCCTCCTAGCCAACAACTGATAGTAAACTTCACCAGATACACACACACACACCACACACACACACACACACACACACACACACACACACACACACACACACACACACACACACACACACACACACACACACACACACACACACACACACACACACACACACCACACACACACACACACACACAATTTTTGTAGCGACAATTGGAAATTGCTTAGACTGAGTGTGTATAGAAAGTTGGTCAAATAAATTGAATGACTGGCTCATCTCAATTCATTGAAACCAGACAGAAGTACTGCACGTCACATGACCTATTCCCTGGTGCGTGAAGGATGAGTGTGGGATGCATTGTCATCGGAAGACTGCGCTGGTTCCTACAACAGGCAACACCTTACCTTATCATTCAATTGAAGAGCTTCTTCTTTGACGCCATCATACAATGGCATCTTGTCACCTGCTCTGTAAATAACAAAATAATAATAACAATAATAATAATAATAACAATAATAATAACAATAACAATAATAATAATAAATTTCATCACTTGCATTCTCACTAAACACGCAAACTGTAATACAAATGCTTTGGGTATTTTCTGGAAAAACATTTTGTTTGTTTTTTGTTAGTTTGCTCAAAGTACTAATGTAGACACTCACAAGATGAGAAGAGTTGGGCATTGGATGGCTTTGATGAAGGTCATGTTAATATCATGAGAAACTTTGAGAGGCGATGGCTGCAAATACAACATCCCACCTAATCACTTCTCCCCTCATTACAACATCCCACCTAATCACTTCTCCCCTCATTACAACATCCCACCTAATCACTTCTCCCCTCATTAGCTACAATGAAATATATTCCAACTATGACACACTTCCTTATATCACTTCGTGGGAATATCCACAGTAATTTACCTTAAAATGAAGTGTTAATTATTGATTTACTAGTACGTAGTTATACAACATTGTATCATCCAGCAGCTCACCAAGTTCAGGCGGACATCTCTGGTGAACTGGTAAGTTCCATCGTCCAGTCTCTTAGTGCCTCTGATGCACAGAATTTCAGCACAGGATCTCTCTTCTCTGAAGTTCTTATCCAGTTCTATACGACCTTGCACCATTCTGAAATCATCAAATTCTAATAATAATGTCCTACCATCAAAATGCTTATCATAGCAAGCACAAATGCCACCCAGACTATTAGCCACACATGAGCAAGTCTGACTGATCTGGAAACAGCAGACATCATCTTGTTCGCAAGACCACTCAGAAAACTTACTGCCCAGTTTTATTAAGTCAACTAAAAAAGTATCAGTATCTTTGCCATAGCAACTATTCTTTTGCTACCATACTTCAGGATCTACCCACTCACCTGTCCACGGCAGCGTCTAAGGTTGGGTAAGTTCTGCTATCCACATAGTCCAACTTATGCAGAATCCTCAGAGTTTTGCCAAGTTCGGATGGTATATCCTCCTAAGACATCACATAGATAGAATGACTCATAGTAATGTAATGTAAGCAATTCTAAATATTGCCTTTCTTTAAGTGTTTTATGTCACAATACTCCTGGGAAGGTTTCAGTAATTCATTATTTAAAAAAAAAAGCTTTTTCATCAGCAGTACATGTCACAAAATAAACGACTCTGGGAGTGTTATCATGACAATGCAAATGAGATGGCAGTATATTATTATTAAACTGACACACACACACACACACACACACACACACACACACACACACACACACACACACACACACATTGTAATTCCACAAGTGATGGGAACTCCCTGGGCTAAATAGCTCACTATGGCTGTCTTCCTGTTCCCCTCTGCTTTAGATGTAGCTAGCTAGCAGGCTACTAATTGTTATAATATCGTGGAGCAAGATTCACAATTATCACTGGAATGACGGTATCTAAAATTTCAACTGAACGTCTGAGAGTCAGTTTCATAGCACAACTCACTAGGTCATAGCTCGTAAAACCAAGTCCTTCTATGAGTATCAATCTCTCCACAGCCTCAGGCACAGCAGCTGCAAACTAAAGGGACAGGTTTAGCATTTGGCGTGCTTATTTAGGTTATGTCATTACCACAGAAGCAGCTCCAGCCCCTGCAATTAATTAAATTTATACAATTGTAAACATTTCATGTGTTGACCACTCACCCATGGAGTGAGCTAGAATGATAAACTTCTTCCACTTCAGAGCTGGAAAACAACAAACAAGAGAAACCAAACTAAAGACGCACAAGATTCTATCACTTACCATTCACCATGTGTTTGACGTCCATCACGTACCGGACAGAGTCATAGAGCAGTCCTGCAGGTCTGTGAGACGACAGCCCGTGTCCAGGCCAGTCCACGGCAACTACATACAGATCTGAAATGTGGAGATACTCTAAATTAATTTACTCCTTAATTAGTCCAACACAGTAAGCAATCATCAAGAAAACATGTGAATTTCAGTTAAATTGAATGCTTGATCAGATACAGACTCAAATCACATCACCCAGTTATTAACAACACATTACATACTTGCAGTCAGCAGAGGAGCCAGTCTGTCGAAACTGCCAGCATTATCCAACCAACCTGGAATGTTCGTTTAAAAAATATGTTACATAATAGATTTTAATGCAATATGGAGCTCATGTAGTTGATGATACTGTGCCTGATCAAATACAGTTATTTTGTTTATAAAATAGACAAAATTGAACTGGTCAGGGTCACAGGAACCGCTCTCTTTTAAAGCTCTCTTTTAAAAGTACCAATGCAGTGAGCCAACGAAATCAATCAGACTATTACGCTAAACACTGGCACAGCTGAGGTGAAGCAGTCTAATGGCGTGTTTCATGTACACAAGAATACCACAGATGAACTGGATCGTTGACCACCTCAGGAACCTCTTTAGACAATTATTAATCCACATTTCTATTCCTCAGAGTTGTTTCAGTCATCACAAGACACCCAGAGGTGCTTGTTACTTTCAATTGGGTGTATTATTTAGGGTCGTGTGCAATTAACTGTAGCTGAGCCCTAGAAAGCAAATTTGTACCTGCACAAATAAAAACCACACCCACTTTTTAAAATAAATTTAATATGCAGGCCTCTCAACTTGTTGAGCACAATTTTAGTGAGTTTAATCAGCATCCCTTTGTGTGAGCTAAGGAAATTATTTGCTAATGAAACTGTACAAATTATTAATGATGAAAGATTAAACTAAACAGATTGAAAAAAATTCAGGAATAGCAGAAACATTGAAAGAACTAGAATTCAATATCATCAAAGCAACTGGTCACTTTGAATGAGATCAAATTTAGTTTTTGCATTTATTTGTACCAGGTCTTTCCCATATAGTATCAACACTGCAAGTCCTCCATCAGGATCATTTTCAGGGTTCCTATGAAGAGTGAGAAGCTTCTCCGTTAAACCCAGCTACTTCCTTGCTAACTTCCCAACTTCACCTCATATTGCATGCTGTGTGCTGAGGATGAACCCTAATGACAGCATTTATCTCAGTGTTATATCAGCTATAAAGGGTGACTAATAGGAACCAAACGTTCTAGATAGAATCCTGATCTTTCAAAAGATCAGGAATTCCTCACTCATTTGTCTGATAACTCAAAACTGATAATTTATTGACACGAGTCAGGCAAGAAATTTAAAAACTGCAGAGCCCGTAAGGTACTGGAAAGTGTGAGATTGTGAGAATACTCTTGAAACTGTGCGTCACACGCCCCCAAATCGTGTGAGTTGAGAGGCCTGAATAGCAGGTCATAATCGTAATAGCTGCAGTTATATTATTATTCTGGAGCTCACCATGAAGAGCTAACACTGGCTTGTTTGCTGGATCCCCCCAGGCCTTGCCAGACACATGACCCCAGGGAACTGGGAGACACACTGCAGAGGAAGCATTTACACGCAGCACTTTTCTACAACACTACAAACCCATAGATGTAAAACTTACCCTCTTTATAATCAGCTGCAGAAGTCATTTTTGCACATGCCCTTCAAGCATGCTAGACTTCAGCTCACACGCAATAAATATTAACTACTGAACTCTCCTGCACCTCAGCCTTGACAGTGTTGGGATGACCAACGCCTACAGCGATACTTTACCTTAGGCACACATTTTTTTTAATTTTTTTTTAATTTTTATGTTTACATGTTTACAGTTATAGCAATTAATTTATAAGGGTTTCTAATTATAAAAAACAAGTTCTGATTAGAGTATGAAGTAAAGTGCCAGTGTAGATATAAAATATAAAGTGTAAAAGTCAGCATCATAATTTGCTGTTTGCCAGTGGAGAGTCCAAGAATGGAATGATGTGTTTGATCACTCTCTCTGGAGCATACATGTGGACATGATGACCTCCTGGTACCTTCACCACTTGAATCTGAAGGAACACACAACACAAGTGACATTACCTTACCTAATGATCAACAATAGCATCCTATCAAACTAGTATCCACAGTATCATTTAGTTTGGTTGGCACGGCAACCATCTCCCAGAGGTGACTGCTTGCAGCCTGAATTATCATTTGTGGTTGTTATTGTCTGTTGTTGTGATTTTTTTTTACCACTTCCTGTTTAGTTGGTTTGTTGTTACTTATTACATAGCTATATATGTCAAATTTTGTTGTCAGTTTCTATAAATGAATGGTTAGTCCTCACTTCATACACAATTAAGTCAAGAGTTGCTATTATTTCTATTTCTGTTATATAGAACATATTCTCTACCTTGTCCTTTAACCGCGTCATCACGTCATCCATGCGCTCTTGCAGTCGGCTGTTACCATAATCTGCTCTGAAAAAGAAAAAAAAAAAAACAAGCAAAAAAGCAGTCAACACATATCCACTGCACACTTTGCCAATAATCCTTTGGATTCTTATGTGGTACTCTCATGTGTAACTTATTTACTCAGGATTCTAGAGAGGAGGGGAACCTGGGATTTCCCACCCCAAGCAAAAGTTTCCTCCCCAAAAATTTAATTGCTTAAATCAGCTACAATATTATACTACATAACAACAACAAAGTGACCATTGCAGAACACTAAAGCAGGATCAAAATTGTTCTGCTTCAATTCATCTCGTAATCCAGTAAAATTATTTCTCATATTTTTAGAAAGCTTCAATGACAAGTATGTACTTAGTCATGCCAAGTTCTGCTCTGTTAGCTGATTCGTAATATAAATTTTTAAAAGTCTCTCAGCTGTAGCTGCACCAAATTGAAAGCACAGTATCACTTATGTAACAGTTGTCATTAATCATATTCACTGTTTTAGTGTATTCATATTGTGGTTTTGTTGTGAGCATGCTCAGTCTCTGTGTGTGCTCTCTGTGTGAGAAAAAGATGAAGTGTCTGAAATATAATCCTTTCAAATCCAGCTAGATAGTTGGTCGGTGTAGTGTTCAGTAGCCTAGGTGGTTACACTTAGTTAGAATGTCTAAATAAATTCCACAGAAGATGACAGAACTTTTCTTCTTTTTAGGAACTCTTGAAGCCCCAGTACTCTTTCCAGTGACTTTGACTCCATAACTTTTTCTATTTCTTGAAGAAATCACTTTTGAAAAAACAACAACAAAAAAACCCACTTTGGCAATAGCTCTTCCCTATGTTTAGTCTGATTAGTTTCTTTGCAAATAAACAAAAAAAAATGTCTCAAGTTTTTACACTCAAATTTCTCCTCCTTTAAAAAATCCTGTACTAAACTCTGTTACTGGATTCCATTTACCAGTAGCTGACGCTAGAAACTAGTCTGCATTTTTTCCACCTCTGAAAGTGAATAATTGTAGAATGAAGAAGTTATATTTCCCTAATTAGTACAACGGTAGCAGTTGACTTACAAGATGAGAAGAGTTGGGCACTCTATTGCTTCGAGAAAGGCCATACTGACATCGCGAGATGCTCTTAGAGCTGAGGGCTTTAAATAAACACATATTAAAGAGTAAGTCCCCAGTAATCAATAATTTATTCCTACCTCAATACAATACACATACGAACTAGCAGCTCACCAAGTTCAGGCGGACATCTCTGGTGAACTGGTAAGTTTCATCGTCCAGTCTCTTAGTGCCTCTGATGCACAGAATTTCAGCACAGGATCTCTCTTCTCTGAAGTTCTTGTCCATAGTCACGCGACCTTGAACCATTCTGAAATAGAAATGGCCAGTAACCCAAACTCTAATACACACAACTCAGGAGATTTCAACTTATCCACTGTACAATCCCTTACCATTTAGTACCCAAACCACGTGATGGAGAACTAAGGTATCTCAGTTGTGTGTGTGGCACGGGCATTAGAGTGTTAGGAATCTCACTGTTGTTGTCAACCATCCATCCACTCACTTGTCCACGGCAGCGTTGAAGGTCGGGTATGTGTTGGAGTCCACATAATCCAACTTGTGCAGATTACTCAACACTTTGCCAACTTGCACCGGAAAGGAATTCTATCAGTATAGATAATACCGTAGGTGAATGGGTGAACAAATGAATGAATGCATGGATAAGTGAATGAATGAATGAATGAATGTGAATGAATGAATGAACGTATGGATTAATGGATAGGTGAATGAATGAATGAATGAATGAACGAACGTACAGATTAATGGATAGGTGAATGAATGAATGAACGAATGTATGGATTAATGGATAAGTGAATGAATGAACGTACGAATTAATGGATAGGTGAATGACTGAACGTATGGATTAATGGATAGGTGAATGAATGAATGAACGTATGGATTAATGGATAGGTGAATGAATGAATGTATGGATTAATGGATAGGTGAATGAATGAATGAATGAACGTATGGATTAATGGATAGGTGAATGAATGAACATACGGATTAATGGATAGGTGAATGAATGAATGAATGAACGTATGGATTAATGGATAGGTGAATGAATGAATGAATGAACGTATGGATTAATGGATAGGTGAATGAATGAACGTATGGATTAATGGATAGGTGAATGAATGAACGTATGGATTAATGGATAGGTGAATGAATGAATGAATGAACGTATGGATTAATGGATAGGTGAATGAATGAATGAATGCAGATATGATAATGTATTATTAGTTGACCTCTTGTATCGTTAGCCTAGCTCACTAGACTACACTGCTGGAGTTTACTGCTAATGATCCTACTTTAACCCACATAGTTCTCCCTTAAAACTTTAATTCAAGATACTACATACGTGGTAAGGGGTGAAGTGCTGCAGAGGGAGAGAGGGAGGTGCATAGAAACAATAACAAACCATTTCATTAGAAGTGGACAGATCATTTATCACTTGATCAAACGTCCACAAACTAATTCCTTCTATGACGACTAATCTCTCCACTGCCTGAGGCATTGCACCAGCAAACTACAAACACAATACAGCTGTTGATTAATACTGAGTGCAGGATTCCTGCGCCAGGACTTGCCCTTTACCCAAGAAGCAGCGCCAGCTCCTGCATTAATTGAACATTACAGCATGAACTCACTACCTCTCACCACGACTACCAGCAACTCACCCATAGAGTGGGCCACAATACTGAACTTCCTCCATTTTAAAGCTAACAACAACAGTCACCACAACCATGACAACAAGAACAGGAACACAAAGATAATTAACCCGCCCACCCGCCCGGCTAACTTACCATCTGCCATGTGTTTGATATCCATCACATACTGGACAGAGTCATAGTGTAGACCAGGAGGTCTGTGGGATGAGAGACCATGACCTGGGAAGTCCATAGCAACCACATAGGCATCTACAATTGTTAATCAATCAAACGAATGACAAATTAACGATAATGGAGTAAGTACAAAATGATATTACATACATCTAAACATATACTGTGTATAAAAAATATGCCTAAATTTTTCGATTATGTTACCCCTGATAGTGTCTCGCTCACCAAAAAAGGGTAAATGGGCGTGTCTCTATTTTATTCATTGCTACTGACACCAGGAAGGCTAAGATATTAGTTTTGGAGAGTGCTCGGAAGAATGTATCTGACCCTCGTGTTTTTGTGTTCACTTGGTGGTCAACCCTATCCCAAACTCCACTAAACAGAATATTTTTTGTTAACAATATATACCCGTATTATCCAAGAAAATAATTGTTTACCCCTTGGAATTACGCTGTTACTAATATGAATGTTGTGGGACACAGTTACTTACAAACTTACTGGAGTCCATTCTCTATTTAGTGGCAGTGGTATGCTATCTTGGTTAATGCGCTGTTTGTCATAGCTGTTCTTACTTGAAAATCCATTACCCAATATGTCAATTCACCAAGAGAATGCAATGTAAGTCTTGTGTTGGTATATCCAGTGAACCAGTGTGTGTGTGTGTGTGTGTGTGTGTGTGTGTGTGTGTGTGTGTGTGTGTGTGTGTGTGTGTGTGTGTGTGTGTGTGTGAGTGAGTGTGTATGTGTTTCTGCTGTTTGGCTAAGAATATTTTGAAGCAAACAATAAATATATTGAAGCCATTTTTTTTTTTGCTTCTTATATTCCTCCCGGTTTCTTTTGTTAGTATGCATATTATAGACAGTCAGAATAATTGCTAATCTTGAATTTCTTGTGCATAATGTCTCGCTTGCCATTTGTGCTGAAGCACACCACTACTCTTACATTAGACCATCCATTTATCTCTTGCTTATTATTTTGCAGACTCATAAAAAACTATTTTTGGCATTGTGTCTTTACTGAGATTGTGTAATTATAGTAATTGCCTGACAAACTTCACTTCAATCAGTTAATTAACTGCTTCAATAGAGAAGTAGGTGTTACATACTAGTAGCCAGCAGAGGAGCCAGTCTGTCAAAACTGCCAGCATTATCCAGCCAACCTGGGCACGAAATCACAAACACAAAAGTAAACTAATAAGTGCTCCAATTATTTCCCTTTCAATTCTGTTTGATTCAGTTCAATAGTGTGGAAGGTAATTAAACTTCAATTTAGACTTATTTCATATGCTTATTATTTTTGTCATTGCTATTAACAGCTGTTGTTTCATTGCTAGTTGCTAGAGTATGTAACAACAACTGTTCAGTAAAGGCCAGTGCTTTAAGGCACCATTCTCTGTCTAGACTAGACCTCACCATGAAGAGCTAACACTGGCTTGTTGGCAGGATCCCCCCAGGCCTTGCCAGACACATGACCCCAGGGAACTGGGAGACACACTGCGAGGAAGCAGCATAAGGATAGATACATGTAGCAATTTTCATTTCGGCGTTCTAACAAATTTACCTTCTGTAAATTGAGCTAGAGAAGACATTTTAACATGTACAGCTCCGACTAACCCTGCAGCCACTCTAGCACTTGCCCTTACAATTCTACTCCAAATCCTCATTCATCAATGAGAGTATGAACGAAAATCTTGCTATATTTCTGCCCGTGGCTATACTTTACCCAAACTGTTAAACATCTTTAGATGTTATTATTATTATTATTATAACTTTACAACCACTATATGTGATATGATGGGTGGATGAAGGACAAACTCTCAAAAGAGCAGCCTAGTTAGCTAAAATAAAATTAAAAAAAGATATAAATGATAATAAAACAGATAAGTGTGAGAGGGAGTGACTGTGACATCTGGAGCAAGGACATAAACAACAAAATGTGCAGGAATTGTCTGAATCAAAGTGTGCAATAAATAGATCCCAAATTTTTTTGCTTGAGAGAAACGTTTAATAGAAGTGAAGGACAATGAAAGATCAATAGGTGAGAATGTATTCCATAGTAGAGATGTGTGATTAAAATATTGATGTCATGTAGTGGAGGTGCATTGGAACTTAATTTCTAATTTACGATTAGATGAAGATCTTGTGGACCCTACTGTACTCAGATGGGGTGGGGGCGGTTTGGAGAAAGATTGGCCAGGGTGTGGCACCAATCAATGGCAGGGTAGCTTTTCATTTATTGCTCTTTTGTGTTTGTGTGATTTATTTTGAGAAGTAAGCATGTCTCTTCCACGCACCATAGTGTGTACTCTGACTGCCATTGTGATGACTGCCAGGAGTGGTATCTGATTGCATGTTGAAAGTGTCAGGAGTATGCTATGTACTAGCTCCGTGCTATCTGATGCCAGGACAGAGAACCTGCCCTGATAAACCACTGGTAAAGGGTCACACTAAGCAAGTTCATATAATAAAATTTTCTTATTTAGATGAAGCTAAAGTAGCTAGTGGAAAATTATAGTCGACTGTTGAATGATGGAGAGTCCAAGAATGGAATGATGTGTTTGATCACTCTCTCTGGAGCATACATGTGGACATGATGACCTCCTGGTACCTTCACCACTTGAATCTGGATAAACAAACTCAATAAACTGCAACATTTACATTTACCACTAGCACAAAGTGAACCCAGTGGTCCAGCATGTCTCAAACACTACAGCTACCAAGTAAACCCTATACACTACTGATGTGTTCAACCCCAAGAGACGATTTAATTTGAGTGGCAATTAATCATTATCATGAAGATTGGGTAAAGTACTCACTTTATCATTTTTCAACTGAGCCATCGTGGAATACAGAATGTCAAAATGCTCCTCATGAGAAACAGCACTAACAAACACAAATACTAAATATAAGAATAGAGCTTAGAAGAATAATACTTAATTTAACTTACAAGATGAGGAGTGTGGGACACTGGATTGCATTGAGGAAGGCTATGTTGACTTCATGGGATGCTCTGAGAAGTGATGGCTTAACATACACAAACAACAATAACAACAATCTTAAGTTACAGTTCGAACATGTCCAGTTAAATAGTTTCTTGTTCATTCACAAGTAAATTTAGTTTCTGCAGTTTTGAGAACGAACTACCACCCAATCCAATAAACATGTGTAGGATGAGCAATGCTGTTTCCATACCAGTGGTGGCTTATCTTCCAAGAGAGAAATGCTTCTACTCTCTCTGCCAATCATATTAATGTATTCAGAGATAAGCCTTCCTGTAACTAGCTTACAAGGTTTCTTGTAATTAGCTTACTAAGTTGAGACGAGTGTCTCTTGTGAACTGGTAGGTCCCATCATTCCCAGTCTTAGTGCCTCTGATGCACAAAATCTCAGACAAGTATCTGTCCTCTTTAAAATGATCGTCCAAGACTACACGACCTTGCACAAACCTGTCAACATTAACATGACAATCAAAGCAGCAGTCTTTACTGTACAACACTCGTCTACACAAACTATGCATTACTGAATAGTATGATGAATACAATAGCTTACAGTACAACTTACCTGTCCACAGCTGCTTCTAGAGTTGGATATGTCTTTGAATCTTCATGATCCAACTTGTGCAATATTTCTAAAGCTTTGCCAACGTATCTTGGAGACTCTGCCTATAAAAACATGAACAACACCTACACAATAAGTGAAGGGGCGTGGTTTGTGCATTTATCAAGTAGTTCCACTATGACTGTGTGATATAGTGTGTTCATAGTTAAGTAGTTATGCCTGTTCAATTATCTAGAGCTATTTCCAACATTAAGACTTACACTTTTAATACTCATGAAACCTATTCCTTCAAGCAATATTAACTTCTCCACTGCCTCTGGCACAGCAGCTGCAAACTAGCAAAACAACAACAACAAATAACAACAAACAGAAACAACCACATAGAAAACTGGCTGGTAAAAGATGAATAGTTAATTACCCAGGAAGCAGCTCCAGCTCCTGCAGAAATGAAATTCACATCTAGTCGAGATTCAACTCTCAGTTAATTAAAGCACTTACCCATTGAGTGACCTAGTATGCTGAACTTCTTCCATTTCAAAGCTGACAACAAACAGAGAGAGAAACTAGACTAGGACACAGACAGCTCCAGAACAAGACACTTACCATCTACTATGTATTTAATGTCTCTTACATACTGGACAGAGTCATAGTGTAGACCAGGAGGTCTGTGAGATGACAGACCATGACCTGGGAAGTCCATAGCAACCACATAGTATGTGTCTATCAGATAGAAGCATAAAGCAATAATATTTATAATAACTATGGATTTTCCTCCAATAAAGTAAAGTGTAACATTGGTAGAACAAACTTTTCTGCAAAATTTATGGTTTAACTAAGGTAATCTTAAAGAGACTTTGATCGAGCACTTACCTGTGTCAAGGAGAGGAATCAGTGTGTCAAAGCTTCCAGCATTATCCAGCCAACCTAAAATTAGAATGATATATTAATAATAATAATAATAAAAAGCTAATAATATAGTAACACATAGCTATGTGGCACTATGATCATTGATGCATCTGAATCTTAGCTAACCCAGTCTATTGAATACTTTTGAAGTGTGCCATGATAATTATTATAGCTAACATGACTCATCATGATAGTTATTATAGCTAATATAACTCACCATGAAGAGCTAACACTGGCTTGTTTGCAGGATCCCCCCAGGCCTTACCAGACACATGACCCCAGGGAACCGGGAGACACACTGGATATTAATACAGCAAAAACTTACAGGGCTTCTTGAATATTTATTTACTTTTACCTTCTTTAAAATCACTACTAATTCTTGTAGTAGTCATTATCCTCAGCTGTGATTTTCTGGCGCGGTGACGTGCAGTCAATCTGGAGAGAGGGCCAAAACGCATGCGCAGTTAACCATTGCAATTTAACCCTCAAAAAAAGTGATGAAGTAAGGTTTCCTGGTAACCAGAACGATTAATTTCTACAACATATTTTTTTAGGAGCAACTACTACAGTCTCAGTCATCATACAACAAATAAATAAGACAAAGGCTGCTCCACTACATAGTACACATGCACACATATAGATTACGCTGGTGCTAGTTATCATTCATTATTGTCTGTTTTATGCTAGGAAGGCCTCTAATTTGGCTAGTTGGCTCTTTTCCTGAATGCCTAGTGCATCGAACTATTAAATAAAATAAAAAATAAAAAAAATAAAGATAGTAGGAATGCGTGCTTTGGATGACAAGGTAGCAATACTTTACCATTTACTTGCTGCGCAATATTTAGACTTTTTAATTACAATGGCGGAGGAGGACCAAGGCGAAGATCATGGTGTAACAGCTGCTCTAACGTGTGGGACGCTACTAGACCACTTTGTAGAAAGCGATGAAGTGTTCTCTATTGTTGCCTCTCTGCCAGAGGTATGCGCGGATCTCAGAGCGCGGGAGACTTCCCAGCAGCGTTTTACAGGTGCAAATGAGCAGCAAGGTAGTATTTTGCTTTTTTCATTATCATTCAACTATTATGCAGTTATACTGGATGCTTACCAGGCCCAACCTCATCTACTGGACAGCTATCTAGGTGAAGAAATCTAGTATTAGTCCATATTGTATTAAATCGCAATTCTTTTTACACCTGCAGAGCGACTTGTGTCACAGCTCTTCCAACTAGCCAGTGACACAGAGACCCCTTACCTAAGTCAGCAAGCATTCTGCTTTCTCTATGTCCTGTCTAAAGTGAGAGGGGCCAAGATCTTGGTGCGATGGTTTCCCCACGAGGTCAGTGATCTGGAGCCGGTGATGCAGCGACTAGCCAAGCAGAACCCCAAGGACACTGAGGTGGGGAATACTAAATACACTGTGCACTGGTTGAGCTAGTGAGTAGGGTTTTGTTTTGAATTTCTACCTTTCACACATGCACATACACAGAAGACTGCATGCACGTAAGCACACGCATACACACATAGTAGCAGGACAGTAAGTACACAACTTGCTGCATTAATTTTGACGTTACAATGCTTGATTCTTCAGTTCATTCACGGAACTTTAACTAAAGTTGCTGTTGCAACATTGTGATAGTTTAGCTAAGGTAGGTCTTATGAAAGTAAGTTTCTTAGCTTATTAGAAAATCTCCAAATGGTGAATACTCTGCATGTGTGTGTGTGTGTGTGTGTGTGTGTGTGTGTGTGTGTGTGTGTGTGCACGAGTATTTTGAGCAAGGTAGGAACACTGATGTCATGCTACAAAGTCAAGATGCAAACACTGAAGCATCTCAAAGAAGGGGGGTGAGGAGTGGAAGGTTTTCAACAGGAGCAATTATAAATACCCTTTGCCTCTAGGATATGATGATAATGCTCAGTCGGGTTAAAAATTCTGTGCAGCAGGGTTTGGCGTGCAAAGTACAGCTAGCTGTCTTCATTGTGGCTGTGTGTTGCATGCATGTACAATGTAACTGAAGTCGCTATATTGTAGATGTATGTTTGTGTGTGCATGTGTAGACGTGGGAGACTCGATACATTCTTGTCTTGTGGCTGTCCATTTTAATTATGGTGCCCTTTGACCTTAGTCGGATGGATGGATCCCAGGTGGCCACACCTACTGACGTCCACAGTGTGAGGATGGTGGATCGTATTTACGATATCGCCAAGGTCTATATCGGAGTCCGGGATAAATGCCGGGATGCAGCCTCCCTGCTCATGGCCAGGTAATTGATATGTTACCATGGTTACAGTGGGAGGCATGGATATTTTGATCTTGTTGGCATTCCCCGGCTTACTCTGAGTTACTGGAGGAGGAGACGTGTGAAGACAACCATTGGATCTGACAATAGCAATTAGAGTTTATTCCTCCTCCCCCTAATGGTTTTGCATCCCCTATTAATTATTATGACCTCGCAGAAACATTTGCCCCCTAATTGTTTTTTAACATGACAGACTACCCTGAAAATTTAGAGATCTTGATTTGACCTCCCTAAAATTTATTCTGAAAGATAGTAGTGACCACTTTTTCTCATCAGATGCTTGTATCTGTCGCACTGTGATGGTGTCATGTGATGTGTCATGTGATGTTGAAAGGTTGTTCTTGTTATTTTGCAGGTTTATCACAAGACCTGATGTGAAGGAGATAAAGATGGCGGAGTTTGTCTACTGGGCCTTGGGAATAATGAGTAAGAGGATTGGAATTAGTTAGGTATAATAGTTTACTAGGAATATTATAATAGTTTACTAGGAATATTTAGTTTACTAGTGTTATAATAGTTTACTAGGAATGTTTATTTTACTAGTATTATAATAGTTTACTAGGAATATTTAGTTTACTAGTGTTATAATAGTTTACTAGGAATATTTAGTTTACTAGTGTTATAATAGTTTACTGGTTTACTAGTGTTATCCTCTTCAATGAAGTCAGTATATTTCCCTTCATGTAAGATGTTTCGCTGTCCTCACTACGCCATAGATTGAGCTGCTCAAATAAGTTAGCGTAGTTGTAGCATTCTTGTTGGCTTGAGGAAGAGAATATTGAGGGTTGTGGCAGTGGATGCAGTGTGTTTTCCAACTGTGAATGGTGCTCTTTAATAAGGTGTAACTTACCAGCATGCAGTATTTGCTGTCTGACAGTGTAGAGCGTCGAGATGGGATTTTGTTCCTTCACTTGCTCAAATGACTAGTTAGTGCTGGCTGGTCAGCTAGACATACCTCACTCGCTCACTCTCTTGCTCTCTCTGCAGTATAGAATCAATGTTGTAACATGATGATGTGTTGAGTGAGGTGTGTCTAGCTGACATGATGATGTGTTGAGTGAGGTGTGTCTAGCTGACATGATGATGTGTTGAGTGAGGTGTGTCTAGCTGACATGATGATGTGTTGAGTGAGGTGTGTCTAGCTGACATGATGATGTGTTGAGTGAGGTACGTCTAGCTGACATGATGATGTGTTGAGTGAGGTGTGTCTAGCTGACATGATGATGTGTTGAGTGAGGTGTGTCTAGCTGACATGATGATGTGTTGAGTGAGGTGTGTCTAGCTGACATGATGATGTGTTGTAAGCTGTTCTTCCTTCAGCCTTTTTTTTTCCTCTTAAACCCTTTCACCGGCACAAGCGCCTATAGGCGCTCAAGGATGACGTAATGCGGGAAAAAATATTTTCCCGATAAACGCTAAAGCTTAGCTGCAGCGTCCAGAGCACGGCTAATGTGTTGTTCTATTGCATGTATTTTTAGAATAGAAATAGCTACTACGTAACTAAGGTAGTCGGGCTAAAAATAAACTTAACGTTAGTTCGAAAAATGGCGATAAATTTGTCTGCAACTGAGGCGGTGGATCTTGTCTGCGACAACGTTTCGACTGCGAACGTGAGAGGGAAGGGGTACAGGAGCTATATAGCTACCGCAGAGGTACTACTGTCCAGGATAGAGAGTTGGACTTGCTCGCTAGAGCTGTCATTTCATTGCCAGTTGAGGAAACTACTAGTTTTCAACTTGAGAGCTACTAGAGCACTGTAGGTAGCGAACATACCAGCAGCTATGTCAAAGAGGATATGGAACTTGATATTCCAGGTAAGAAAAGCAGCTATTTACGCAGTATATTGGAGGGGAAAAAGTAAGAAATAGTTTTCCCGGGAACATGGCGGTAAGTTTTATTATGCCCAATAGCTTTCCCAGGAATATGGCGCTAATTTGGTCACAGCTGTAAACTCTTTTCTTACAAACTCCCAGCAATGAGTAATGATTTGACTTAGCCACCTTTGCTCTCTGAATTACTTTGGACTTCCTATTCATTCAAAGGATGATGTCTCTACTTCTGCAAGGTCTGAATATTGAGATGATGGTAATACTGATTATGTTGAAAGCATGAAGAAAGGTTGACAAAGTATTGAATGGATGAAAAATGAAGAGTATGAGTAAGAATGTGGCTAGAGGGAGGAGTGAGTGTGTGCAGAGGACTGGAATTGTTAGTAAAATATTCTTGTATTCTTGATGTTCTTCTGCCCAGCTATTGCCCAGCTACCAGTCACTCCTCCCCTGGTGTCATCAGTGAGCAACAGCATTGCTGGCTGAGATAACTGTCTATTATAACAGTAAAAAATATCTAATCACGCACAAACAATTGCTAATATTGCACTGGAAGCATACAGATCACTTTGTTATGATATAGTTACATTGTGGTCCCCAAAACCACTTTGTGGTTTGTTGCCAAGCAACCAAATTTGACCAAAAATGTTGAACAATACATGTACTTTCACGTGATATATGGTTGCTAGGTACTTTTTTTAACTCCTGATTTTATATTTATTTTTAAACATTATTCATATAGAAAAAATAAAATAACTGAATTTTATCTGCCGGTGAGAGGGTTAAGCTCCGCGGGCATTGTCATAGAAACAACATTCTGCATTCTCTGAATGCAGCTGGTTGCCAATAGAGCAGTTAATCTCTATAACTAAAACCCTCTTTTACCAAACAAGTGTTTTACCAGCAAGTGTTTGCCTAAATCAGTTGAAATTATAACTTGCAATAGTTTGAAAATTAGAGGTTTCAGAATACATACACACACACAAAAAAAAAATTGACTTTATTGCGCGTTTACTCGATTTTAATTTATTGTCACAACTGTTGATTTTCTTGCAGCCAGTCTTAATGCAATAACAGTAAGCCCTGTCCTTCATCACGACTGGATCTCGAGCATATCTAGTTTTTGGTGAAAAAGACTAGGTTAGCATGCAAGCTAGTTGCAATAGGATTGTGTTAGTGATATGATTATAAACAGCTAGTGCTTATGAAGTCACTCAGAGTTGCTGTGAGACTTGCTGAATAATCATTGAAAATAGACGAAATGATTATATAGCAACTGATCACAAGAGGGGACTTCCCCTGTTGCTGTTTTTAATTTTTTTCATACATTATTTTTGTGTTAGCATGTTGCTTGTTGTTGTTGTTGTTGTTGTTGTTGTTGTTGTTGTTGTTGTTGTTATTATTCCTGCCACACAGTGGCGCTTGATGTAGAAGTGTCCTCTCTTCATTTCTTTCATCTTGAGTCATGGATTCCCTTCTCCCTTTACTATTTCTTCTGCTTGTCTGTCTCTCTGTCTTTCTATCTGTGTATTTGTAAAGCAATTGCCTTCCTTTTATGTTTGGTGTCCTTCCCCCACCCATTTAACCTTGCTTTTTTTTTTACAATAATTGTTATATCCTTAATTGCCTTCTACTGAATGTGACGACGCTTTATCCACGGTAACACCACTGTCATCATCATTACTCACATTATACTGAATGTAATGACCCTTACCCATCCTATTTGTGATGACCCTTTACCAACCTGTCTCAGCTACTGAAATTATTCATGAATGCATGCACCGTCAGACAGACAAGCTTATTATTTAGAGTACCATTTTGTTATTATTATTATTATTATAGGAAATTTTTCTCTTTTTAACAATCAATATTTTTAATTATAACTTAACCCTATACTGTATACTTTAATTAAAAATATTGGCTGTTAAAATTCCTATTATTAAAATTATTTCAGCTGAGAATGACTGAATCATTATTATTGTTGTTGTTGTTGTTGTTATTATTATTATTCTAGTCCATACTATTGTGTAATATGTATAACCTGGGCATCGCTAATGAGCCATGGGTGTACTTTCACTCTGTATGGGTGTAAATAAGATGTATACTTTAAAGTGTTAGTGTAGAGTAGTGCTATAAGTAGCTGTTTTATAGGTGTGAAAGACATGAGTTACATTCCCGGCGTGCTGAAGACACTCACATTCCTCTTCAAGCATGCCAAGCGTGAGGATGTGGTGGGTGTGGCACCTGCCGTACTGCAGGCTCTGTGTGAGGGAAACTTGAACCACACCTTTGACATCCATCAGAGGAAGAACTGCATCAAGCTGGCGCAGTGGCTGGGTGTGGTCTTTCTGCCGCCTCGCATAGCTAAGTGGCGCTACCAGAGAGGGGGCAGGTCATTGGAGGAGACACTCGGATCAGCTAAACCCACCCACACACCTGGATCAGCCCCGCCTTCTAGTGCCCCCATCCCTGCAAAGGTGAGAGAGAGAGAGAGAGATTTGTCTTGTGAAATTTCAGTGTGTGTGTGTGTGTAGGAGGAGGAGGATGAAGATGATGGTAGTTATGATGTAGCTGGTGAAGTAGAAGAGGTGTTGGGTCTACTGCTGGTTGGCCTACAAGATGGACACACGATAGTCAGATGGCCGGCAGCTAAAGGGTGAGTGAGTCTCAGATAAATATAGTGGACTCTGTGATAGACCCAGTGCTGGGTGAGCTTAGTGCAGTGAAACGAGTGAAGTTTCTTTTCATTTAGGTACATAGTGCACTCTTAATAGTGTTCATTAATTATTGAAATATTGAAGTATTGAATTATTGAAATATTGAATTGGTGTGTTGTGGGGTTTGTCCTTGTAACCATCTACATACATTATAATTGTGTGTGTGTGTGTGTGCGTGTGTATGCAGTGTGGGCAGGGTGACTGGTAGATTGCCCCGGGCACTTGCTGATGAAGTAGTGATGTCTTTGTTGGAGCTGTTCAAGTCCCGAGAGAACGATGTGGCCTGGCATGGAGGCTGCCTGGCACTGGCGGAACTAGGAAGGCGTGGCCTGTTGCTTCCTGACAGACTTAGAGAAGGTGAGACTATCTTTTGCATGCCAGCCAACACTCTTGATGGTTTCTTCTCCAGCAAGTGTGTGAACTTCTCAATAATGGCTGTCCTCTGGTTACTAACTATCTTGGTAGTTACATCCCCTCACTCTCTCTCTCTCTCTCTCTCTCCCTTTCTCTTGCCTGGCTGCAGTTGTTCCTGTTGTTGTGAAAGCTTTGGCTTATGACGAGAAGAGAGGATCGTACTCTGTGGGCGCCCCGGTAAGGGATGCCGCCTGCTATGTCACTTGGTCGTTTGCCAGAGCCTACAAACCTGAAGAACTCCTTCCATACGTGCACATGCTCGCCAGGTGAGAACAGCAGCACAACTACATACTCACAGGCACTCTTGACCACTCCTTACCTAACGATACTTGCTCTTTCAATTAAATTCACATTTCAATTCTGATCTAATGTGGTGTGTGTGTGTGTGTGTGTGTGTGCCTGAGGTCCCTATCAAGCCCCACTCAGGCAATTTTCCATCTTATTTTCCATCTGCCTCCCACCAGTCCACCCAGCTGTGATTGGGTACCTGGCATTTGCTGGGGTGCAAATTCAAGGCCTTTTTTCATGAAACAGCAATGGTCCAGATGGGACTTCGGGTGCCCACACCACTTGCTGTGAGGAAAGGCCTATTCTCCTGCGAGTTCCTAGCCTGGCTCCAGGAGCTTTGCTTGCACGGCTCACTGTGCCTACTTAGTGCACAGGCATCCTGGCTCTGCCAGGTGCACATAACCGCTTGCAGTTGCAAGAGAATTGTATTATTATTGTGTGTGTGTGTGTGTGTAGTTCCCTGCTGATGTCCATGTTGTTTGACAGAGAGGTGCAGTGCAGAAGAGCTGCTTCAGTGAGTTCCTCATGCTTTCCCTCGTTGCCTTCCATTGGTCTGTCTGTTGGTTACTCTCACAGGCGGCCTTCCAAGAGAACGTGGGTCGTGTGGGCACTTTCCCTCATGGTATTGAGATATTGACTTTAGCTGACTACTTCGCTTTAGGGAGTCGTTCCAATGCATTCTTAAATGTCAGGTAATGAATCTATCTGGCGCTTGCCCAAACCTACTGCTTTGTGTGTGTGTGTGTGTGTGTGTGTGTGTGTGTGTGTGTGTGTGTGTGTGTGCAGTGTGGAGATTGCTTCATTCCCTGAATATTGCAGGCCATTAGTTGAGCATTTGGTGCAGCATAAAGTGACCCACTGGGATCAGTAAGGATCTTTCTCTTTTACCTATGTGTGTTCTAACCTTACCTTCTCCTGCTGTCTCTCTCTCTACCTGTAGAGTTGTACGTGAGCTCGCTGCGAAAGCTTTGCATAATCTTACTCCACTGGATGCCTTGTACATGAGAGATGATGGTATGTATGTGTGTGCACGCGTGTGTATTACATAGAGTCTACAGTCAGAAGTTACTAGTTCATAAGTTTGCTGTATGCGTGTTAGTTTTGCCGAATGCCCTTCCTCTGGTGACCTCTAGTGACCCCTGTGTTCGTCATGGCGCTCTCCACGTTGTAGCTGAGCTCACCCACTCCTTGAGACTAATGGCTGACAAGAATGCTACTCCATTCTCAGAGTACGTTGGACCTTCTACCACCTCGCAGCTGTTGCAAATGGCGCCCAAGGTGAGCACACCTAGCCAGCAACGACATCATGTGACTTTAACATGACTAGGTCATATTTGATCAAAACACCATTAGTGGTGTAACTTGAAATGTCTTTCTTAAGACTTCATTCGTGTGTTGTTTCTTGTGTGTGTGTGTGCAGCTTCAGGCAGCTGGCGTGTTCAAAGGTGCTGTGGGGGAGATGATGAGACCTGCTGGTATGTATTTTGTTATTTGTTGTTACCGTAGCCTGTTTATCTTACTGGCTGTTTCCTCTCTCTCTCTCTCTGGCCACTTCCCCTCACACACACAATATGTATTTTGTAGTCCTCAAGTTCATCCGCCATTTCTCTGAGTGTCGGATTACTCTCGGAGGAGGCGGAGATGAAGCTTTGGGGGTGTGGCAAAAAATGGTGGAAGAAAACTTGGCACACACTGAAGAGTTGATTCGAGTAAGAAATTTGTTGCGTCTACACAGACTTAGTGTGATCTAGGACTGTGTTGAGGGGGGGGAGAAAGTCTTTTTCCTCCTAGATTTGTTTTCTGTATGCTGCCTTAAAAATTAATTTCTTTATGTAGCAGCTTCACCTAAGAAGTTTTAACACAATATGATTCAGATGTTATTGCATGTGGTATTTTGGCTGCTATGGTACTATTATAATGTGTGCTAGGAAGATGCTGTGGTGGCCTTTACCAGTTTATGTGAATCATACTACAGTGTGGACACGCCCACCATCAATAAGTACCAAGGTAATTGGAAGGAGGGACCCTTTTCCACATTTCATATTCACCGTAGTGAACAGCTCTCATGTCATGTGATCACGGTTGTCATTCTGAGAGCTCCTGTCCATTGCGTGATATTCTATTACAGCTCGACTTATATCCCTCTGTACGGAACAACTTCAAAGCCACTCCCACTTTTCTCGCATGGGCTATGCACTGGCTTTTGGTGCACTTCCCCGCCAGCTTCTGGGAGGAGTCAATGTTGTGAGGGAGCAGGTGTTGGACCCTCTGATCCAGAGCTGCACGGCTATTGTAGGCACAGACCCTCGCTTCACTGAAGCTAGGAAATGTGCACTGGCATCCATTACCAGGTGTGTTTGTGTGTGTTTGGTGTAAGGCTGAATTATGCAGTTTGGTAAATGGTGAGGACAACAGTGGAAGGATGTAAGGTGATATATGCATTCAGGTTGGCTTGCAGGTGTGTTACAGGAAAGAGAGTGATGGATGCCATCATCTTTGGGTTGGTGAATGTTTGTAACTAGCGTGCACAGTGGGGGAAGTTATGTGTGAGTGGGTGGATAAGGTACATAGTACACTGAATGAAGGTAATGTGTGCAGTGGGTAAAGGGTTTGTGTGTGATATGGTGGGTGGGAGGACACTGTGCAGCAGTTGGTAAAGGATGGTTAGTGAAGTAAGAATTGTGCATGGTGGTCTAGAATTAATAAGGTTGACCTTACCGATTGACCCCGCCTGTCTAACTAGGTTTGGAGGATGTGCCTGGACCTAGCGGGCTCCTACTTCCGACCCCGAGCGTTTTCTGCCCTATAGCGCAAGGTCAGAGGTCACCCGTCTTGGGTGAGGTGGGCTCCTGCCCACTAGACCCCATGGGGTAGCTGGCTACCCCTCACCCAAGCCTTAGTTAGTGAAATATCTCTCGTCATACGA
>WLWD01005088.1_pt1 | contig 32480 bp, 21 predicted proteins | sample 6712731 | NCBI WGS metagenome assembly WLWD01 (sample SAMN12718690, study PRJNA576275) | sponge metagenome | isolation source: marine sponge | host: Mycale hentscheli | place: New Zealand: South Island, Marlborough, Capsize Point | collected 2014-11-01
CTTTTTGTCTCTGAGATGACAGTCGCCCTGTGCCCAAGTTTTGTCACACCTATTATGAAATAACAGAACATTTATGATCTATATCATTGCACTGACATATATTTGTAATAATTCTTTTTTTTTTGTCAGGTGTTTGAATTGTTTTTAATTTCTATGTGCAAGTATATACAAATATTGTCAATACTTTTTTGGTAGCTAAAAAATGTATGGAATTGTCATTGGCCGTAGACTCACCTAAACAGTCTTATTATTGATATCATTGGAAAGCGCAAGCAAGCTCTATGAGGCACAATTGTTTAGTAAGGAGTTCCAGGAGTCAAATAATGATGTAAAAATAAAGCGGTGATTGATTTGATTGACCGAGGTCGTAGACGTATTCGACTATGCGGTAACATTAAGTCCGGAAGGAAAGGATTAAAGATTCTCATGACCTTTTCTAAGTTGAATATGAGTAACTTATGAATATTCATGAGCTAACATTACACCACCAAATTAACTAAAGAATATAACAAAAAATGTTTAAATACCGCGACTTGTTTTGTATTATTTTTTCAATTCAAACAGTTAACAATAGTATATTTAGGCTCACTCGCCATTTGTGCTCAAGCACATAACTAGTTATGTATATGTATGTATGTATGCATGTATGTATGTATGTATTTACATATATAATGTATGAATGTATGCAGACATATGCATGTGTGTGTGCATGTAGTCACAAACTAGTGTACTGTGTGTGTGTCCTAATGAGCACTCTGAATAAGTCCACAGTGAGTTTACATGCACCAACATTACTTCTCAGAAATGAAAGAAAATACACAGAAAGGACAGAGATACTGGAAGCAGGAGAGGTAGACAGAGGAGGAGGGAATCATCAAGTTGAAAAGAAAATAAGAAAAACAGGGCCAGTATGGCTGAGGGGAAAAAGAGAGCAGAGCAGGAGAAGGCAACTATAGATAAAACAACCTAATGCTACTGCACTATTAATTTGCAAAAGTTAGTACGTCAGTTGGCACTGTGTGGGAGGGTACTTGCTAGTGAATATAAATACATACTCAGAGTGGCTAATCCCATACATCAGGATAGCACAAGAAAGGTGATAGTTTCGTGCACCACATGAACATACACTATCTCCTATAACACTCATTCATTTCTTGCAACAAACTATCCCCAAATCCCACCTCAGGTGATATACAATAAACACATATGGGTATATAAATTTGTGTGTATGGTGTGTATATGTGTGTGTGTGCATGTATGTGTGTGCATGTATGTGTGTGTGTGTGTGTGTGTGTGTGTGTCCATGCATACACAAGACTTAATTAAGTTTTAATTTAATTAACATATAATAGTATAGTCTTTAGGCTCGCTCGCCATTTGTGCTCAAGCACATCACTAGTTTTACTTCTTACTTCTTGAATACTTCTGTTCAACTGTTCCTTCAGCAGCAGTTGCCTTGTTTGTCTAATTCCTTGACCAATGTCGTCAGTTCGTCTAATCTTTTATGACTTTTCAAACCATGGTGTCTACAAGAAACACTACATAAAACAAACAGCTAAAGACCAGGAAAAAAACAACTTACATCTTTCTTCGTAAGTAGTTTTTCTGCTGCACTTCCCATAACTGTTACCAGTAGAAATATAAGATTATAACTGGCAGTAATGAAGGGCATAAATTGAATTCTACTGACCTCTGATGAAGACTTGAAGGAGCTTGTATTGGCATCTATTTCCTCTCATCCTCAGTGTATGTTTTAAGCTACGTAATCACATCTATAAAATTGTAGCCATACTGTACAACATATTATGTACCATTTTGGAGGGTGGAGGTGACCCATCTTCTTCACTTTCACTTTCACTGTCTTCAATATAGCACTGTCTTGGCTTCTCCTTCCGTTCAGCCTCATCTTTAGTATCTTAAAAGAAATTTAATTTTAGTAAATGCAACACATACCAGTATACATATAGTTACATACCAAATATATTTTGTATTTGTACAGTGTACGGCCGCCCTTTGCACCTCCAGATTACCTCACCGAAAGGTGTTCAGTTACTTAGAAATTGATGTCATTTACGTTAAACATTTATATAATAAAAGGGCGAGTAGAGTGCAAAAAGGGTAAAAATCATTCTTTTGTAGCAAAAATGTAGCTTTTCAGCAATGGTTGTGGTAAACCACATCCTACCTTGGTTGCTACTCTAAGTGGCAACCCCACAATGACCACTAGGTACTTCATGCACTTTAATCTAAATTATCTATCTTTTTATCATTAACTTATTGTTGCATTCTTTTGCTGGCTTTACCAGAGCATTAGTCATCACTTTCTTGGTAGGTTTCCTAGCTCTCTTAAATTGTTTCAGCCATTTTTTCTAAAGTATTCAGCTGTATTTGCAGCTGTAAAATGGTTGTAGTTGGATCATGTGATTGGAATAATCAAGAGCACTACACTTACTACACAACAGTCGAAAGAGGTATAGGGAGTATTGTAGAAGTGAAAATGCAAGAATCCCAAGAAAACTGCTTGGAGACTTAAAAAATTGCAAAGGACCATTGGAAGATGCAAAAAAAATTTAAAAAGTGGAAAAATGTCTAAGTAAGTAAAAAAAAAAAAAAACGTTGATAGAATAGAAGCATATTAAATTAAGTAGATGTTTTTAGATAAGATTATTATTGAAGGTGACTCTTCCATAGCATCCAAGCATAGAAAACAATACTGTCGAGATCCTTCAGTCACAGTACCTCAATCAAACCATCTGGTGGGATGCAGGTAACTGCAGTGATTTGGGGACCACAATACTTACAAATATTACCTGTTGTAGAAAAATTAGATGCAGAATGTGAAGGATATATCAAAAGGAGAAAACTTATGAGGAAAACAAACAGTAGTGGTGATAAACATGATGATGAGAATGACAGTGATAGTTGCACTGATAGTGCTAGGAATATTAATGTTGATGGTGGTGGTGGTGATGATGATGATGGTGATGATGGTGGTGGTGATGATGATGGTGGTGATGATGGTGATGATGGTGATGATGATGATGGTGGTGATGATGATGGTGGTGATGATGATGGTGGTGATGATGATGATGGTGATGATGATGATGATGATGATAGTGATGAAAGATAGTGATGATGATGATGATGGTGGTGATGATGATGATGATGATGATGATGGTGGTGATGATTATGGTAATTATGGTGATGATGATGGTGGTGATGATGATGGTGGTAATGATGATGGTGTTGATGGTGGTGATGATGATGGTGTTGATGGTGATGGTAGTGATGGTGATGATGATGGTGCTGATAGTGATGGTGATGATGATGGTGCTGATAGTGATGGTGATGGTGATGATGGTGATGGTGATGATGATGGTGCTGATGGTAGTGATGGTGATGGTAGTGATGGTGATGTAAATGGTAGTGATGGTGATATGGTGACAGTTGACAGTTGTGATGGTGATGATGGTGGTGGTGGTGTTGGTAGTGATGATGGTAATGGTTGTAATAGTAGTGATACTAGAGAACAATGTTCATCAAAAACAGGTATGAACACTGAATCTTTGCTTTTAACATAACTGTAATGATTCACTTTTAACTTTTAGGAACTGAAACAAATCCTCTCTTTCTTGGAGCACCACTAAGCACAGAAGCCAGTTGGCTTAGTATATACCAGTATGCTATTTTTAATCACTTAACTGATGCAGCTATCAGCCAACTCATTGACCTTATCAAAATACACTGCCCTTCCTCAGAATCATGCCCGACATCCTCTATAAGCTAAAACAGAAGTTTGGTACCGCAAATGATGTCAAAACTTTACACTTTTGTTCTCATTGCAAACAAGAGATTTAGAAAAAATGTTCTAATAATAAGTGTAAGAAACTGAAGGCAAGTATCAGTTATTTTAGTGTATTACCCAGCTACTCAACATTTTTTCAGGTAAATGTTACAATTTTTGGTTATTATATACATATTATCATAGTAAAATGTGTATATATCTCAGAAAACTGGGAAATGGTTCAATATCCATTCACCAGACAACATCATTCGAATTACATCATAAAAAAATTCTATAGATTTTTTTGCAGACTCAGTCAATTAGAGTTAATCACAACAATATTCAATGTCATTTAGTTAATTTAAAAAAAATATATAGATCTTTTTTTTACAGGTCTTACATTGTGGCCAGTTGAACTGTGCATTTCAAGTTTACCTCCACATCTTCGCATGGATGCAGATTACCTTCTTTTAGGTGGAATTTGATTAGGACCAGTTAAGCCTGATATGGAAACTATTTTACAACCAGTGATCAGTAAAATAGAGTCACTGAAAGTGTCATTAAAGACTTGTCAAGAGGAAAAGCAACTTCGAGCTAAGCTTCTTCTCAGTGTGTTTGATTCCTGCAAGAGCAGCAGCTGTCAATATGATGCAGTACAATGGAAGGTATGGCTGTCTATACTGTCTGGATGAAGGCAAACATATAAATCATCACAGAATTTATTTGCCTACAGAACGTCATACACCAAGGAATGACACCCAAATGAATAGATGGGCTAGGCAAGCCATTGCAAGGTAAACACCAATTTGTGGTGTCAAAGGTCCCTCAGTGTTGTCCTCCAGTATTTCCCTTACCAAGGCTGTTCCTATAGACTACATGCATGCTGTTTTGGAAGGAGTTACTAAATCTCTTTTTAATTCTTGGTTTGACACAAAGTATCACCAGTCCAGATTTTACCTTGGTAGGAAAAAGAAAGACATTGATAAAGCTTTGTTGCGCATTAAACCCTCTTATGAATTCCGGCGAACTCCTAGGTCTATACATACTTCAAAGTATTGGAAAGCATCTGAATATCGGGCCTGGCTTTTGATTTATTCTATTCCTGTACTATTGCAAGTGGATTTTCCAGCAGACTACCTATATCACTTCTCATTGCTAGTTAGTTCCATTCATATTTTACTTGGCTGCAATATATCTCAACAGCACCTACAAATAGCTCATTGCATGCTTGCCAGATTTTATGAATTAATGCCAATTTTTTACCCTCAAACCATGTGTTCATTGAACTTTCATAGTTTGATACACATGTGTGAGTTTGTCCGGCGATGGGGACCCTTGTGGTGCTATTCGACGTTCGGATTGGAAAACTTCAATGGATTTCTGAAGCGGCATTGTCATGGAACAAGGAATGTCCTCCCTCAACTCATTCAGTCTGTTAGAATGAGATAAGCTCTGCCTCTTCTCAAGGATAGACTGGACAAGAACGAGAATTCTCAAACAGTGGACTTTCTCAACAGAGTCACTGGAAAGGTAGATAGGAGATCTGATGTTTTGGGGAAAGTAACAAACAAAAATCTCTGTGTAGATGAAATAAAGGCTGTGCAGGAAGCAGGTTTTCCATTGAAAACCACATAGTTCCAGTTTTCCTAGGTACAGGCAAGATGGTGTAACTTATTCAGTAGCAAGCAAGCACAACTCTAGAAATAACTCCATTCGTAAATTTTATAGACCAGTATGTGGTAAAGAAGAATGGTTTGGGTCTATTCAGAAGTTTTGCTTAGTCAATGCCAATGGTAATCCAATTGTCATTGTGTCTATTATTGACAATACTGATGAAGAGGTACTGGCAATGCCACAGTCACAACATCGACATTTAAGGTGAAAAAGCTATCTTTATCTAATAAATTAATAGCAATTTCACCAACAGACTTGGTTGAGAAGTGTGTCCACATTCCAGTTAAATATTCACCTCATGACATTATAGTAACTTTGCCAAACAGAGTTGAACACCACTAATTCAGTATCTTTTGTCTCTCCATTTTTGCCACATTTTGGACTTTTTCAACCTCACATTTTTTTTCTATTTTACATAGTAATCATCTTGACTCCTATAATCGTTTAAGTCAAACAATGATGATTCATAGCAGTTCTTCATACATGATGCTTTTTCGTAAATGGGGGAAGGAATCTGAATCACACAAACTAAAATTATGTACTTTGAAAATTTAATTAAAATTAATATAGGCAGAGGAACGGTCTAAATGATTGAATTCTAAAAGTATACACAATAGACCACTACAGGTCATAAAAGCAAAGCATTAAACTTACAAACATGTCGTGTGGACTGTTAATAAGTTGATATACTTTCTAGGTGACTCCAGTGGATATGTATACGTCTTTCTTTAGTCTTACAGGAATTTGTAAGATTTTACACATAACAAAACGTATAGAATCTTAATCAGTTCTTGTAAGATCTTGTTAGTACAAATAGGATCCTACTGATCCTGTAAGATCTGACAAGATCTTACAGGATTTTTTTGCTGGGTACTATTGTGAGAACACTTGTTAATCAGTGTAAGCTTACCGGTTTTTGTTGGAATAAGTAGCATTAGGAGATGCTCCTTGTTCCAGCAGGAACTTCACTGTATTGATGATTGCCACTAAAAAGGAAATTGGTTGCATACTTTATGAGGAACTCATATAGGATAGGTAAAGCGATAGCAAATAAACTGTTGAAGTCCAGCTTGAAAGCTGTAGTAAAGATTAGCTCTTATACCAGTGATTTGGTAATTGGAAATGAGAGAGAATTTAACAAAGTTATTTTATCTTAATAGGCAAACAACAAGTGAATCTAGAGTAGAGGTCAGAAAGTAATAGTTACTGTTATCACAGAAAATTGGTTATAACAAATAAACTGTTGTCTGCCACAACAACCTACACCAGTCATTCTGTCATTCACAACTTCCACCAGATGCACTTGTACATGTCTGCACTCAGTTCACCTGTGCATTTGTGGCATTTCTAGATGCATCCCAGTTTCCACAACTCTGACCATTGTGACCTTTGTCCTCTGAACAGGCTTGACAACCTTCCAGTATATGCCAGCTGAAAAAACTTTGGCATGAAATTATAATGAGCCAAATGTAGTAATTTGGGGTTCAGTCTTAACAGCATGCAAATAAGGGAGGAGAGGGAAGCTGAGAAGTTTGGGGAAAGCCCCCCCCCCCCCCCCCCCCAAACACTAGATAGAACCTTGATTTGGTGAACAATTAATCAATACTCAATGAAACCATCTTAATAATAAAGCTCATCTTTTAACTGCTACATATTCAATATAATTTGCAATGCATTTAGTTATCTGTAGTCTTTGTTTGAGTTGCAGTTCCACACACTCAACCAAAACCCCACTGAAGAGCATCTTCAGTGATTAAGCACTGCCTTTATCTCCTTCCTACTATATTCTTCTTGCTCCAGTGCATTGCATGACCTCAGCACCTCCCCCACCCACCTGCCCACCTCCCCGAGCTGATCTCACCATTTAGAGAGTTCCCCATGCAGTATGAGTGACATCAGCCGGTCCGATTCTGTCACCTTCATACGAAATCCCGCTGACCTTAGCCTGTGGAACACAGTGGAGAAGACATACATGTGCACCTCTTTGACCAAGTGGTGGCCATCTTACCACGTAGCAGTGTCCAAATGGCCTCTATGCACAGCTCGGGGCCACTCTAAAATACAACAACAACAAAATAAATAAATAAATAAAAAACAACAACAACAACAAAAAAAAACCAAAAAAAAACCCCACACACACACACACACACACACATTGTAATATGCTGATGTCATACAAATACAACATTGTATGTTTACTACCTACAGTATACACACATGTATATTTACACATAGTTATGTAATAAACCAACAGGTTTGGCTTCACTATTAATTACACACTAATTAAAATATTATAGTAAACTGACATCCTGCTTGTCTTCCTCCCTGAGGATGTCTAGTGTTCCAGTTGTGTCTAGCTCCAATAGTAGGTGGACCATTGTGAGGTGTCCATTAGCTACTGCACAGTGGAAGGGCAGCCAGTTCTGTTCACACACACACACACACACAACACACACACACACACACACACACACACACACACACACACACAATGGCTGGTTGGAGTCACAATAGACTGGTTGGTACCTTGTGATTGGGGATATCCAATAGAGCATGATGTTTGACCTATATAAATGTAAATAAAGGCAATACAGAGATGAGATTATGTTAATGGGTGGAATGAACAATGTTTGTGTATGCATGTGACATTTATTGATCTGTTTAGATCTCAATTCATCTTCGGATTGATAAGGAAAATTAGCTTTTGTAGTAGTTAGTGGATGCATGATACATTAAAACACACAAACACACATACTCATTCACTTCTGTCTTTTATCTTGTCATTCAAAAGCTTAATAAAATGAAGCACCAGGAGGTGTGAACCCTCAGCGTATGTCCACCAGATAACCTCAATCAATTAAAACCCCTCTCCGTTGCAGAGATCAGCAGTAGAAGCGAACGTCTGTTAAAAATCATTTCAAACCTTTAGCATTTTCACACAGACAGTTGCTACTTACGACGATACAAAGCAAACAACAGAGCGAAGGGAACACCTCTAGGTTAAAACAGATCAGCTCCTCGGTTGCAACAGCAGTACAAGCCGGCCGGCCACTCTCTAGCTGTAATTTCAACTCACGTGATTATAACGTGCGGTAAAGGGGCGTTACCGGTAACAACTAGCGATCGCACGTCTAGAATTCTACCACCTTTTTTGAGAGAACTAGGTCGAATACGAAAATTCTGGAATATTAAAGGGACTTACTTCGTGGAGTTCTTTACCTCTACCTCGTTTCAGAGCCAGGGAGGCAGCAGTCATTGATATCCTTTGTTGAATGAATGAATGAATGACACACAGACAGGATGACTACTGTAACCCCTCTCGCGCATGCGCGCTGAGGGTTAATAATAATAAAGACATTGATGTATACCCTCACCAGTAAGCTTATGACGTCCATGATGGCTGGCTCAGGCTTCCTGCTACATGCAACATGTAGAGGCGCGTCCCCATGCTTGTCACATGCATTCACACTGGCATCGTGGTCCAGCAAGTACTGCATGGCAAGACATGAGCAGATTACATGTCAGATGTGCTCCATGCAGGACACACGTACTTACCTGGACAATGACGGGGTCTGTAGCAAAGTGAAGTGGAGCTGCATTGTCAGCATTGGGGAGGTCAGGGTCCACGTGCTCATTGAAGAATACCTATGTTTTGATAAGGAATTTTTAGTTTGCTTATTACTGCAACTATGAAAACGGTAATTTTGTTGATTTTGAGTTTACTAATTTTGCTGGTGACTTTGACCAGCTCAGTACATGAATGCACCCAAACATACTTGACTATCCTCTGCCCCAACCTCCACACACACACACACACACACACACACACGTGCGCGCATACACACACGCATGCGCATACACACACGCACACACACACACGGAAGGTTGTAGTTATCACAGCTGAGTATGAATTATAATATAAACCTTTTCAGCATTACAACCTCAAAAATGGCAATAAAAAGATTTGCTAGTTCTGAAAGCTTGCATCAATATAGTCCGTGTATGTAATTGCAGGACTCCTATTAATCTATTTTTCATTAGTTTCATCACTACTTAGCCACATCCATCCTTACCTCAAGTCCGTATTTAGACCCCAGGGAAGCTGCTACGTGAAAAAGGGTGTTACCTTTCACACATCTATTAGGAGATATTGCATGTACCCTATAAAACACTAACATCATTCACCCATCGTTACCTGGACTTCAAGTCTACCAGCATATCAGTCTTCAGGACATGGTGCTCCAAAGTTTTCTCAACAAATTGGACAATTCTTTTGTTCACTTCAGCAGTCAGGCACTGGTGTTTCTCATGTCTCTCTAAATAGTGATATCATTGAAGGCTAACCTTTCAGCAAGTCATGTTACTTCGTTCCCTTCCACTCCCCACTTCCACACACACATCCCCCCCCCCCCCACACACACACACACACACACTCACCCCTCTCACACATATAAAAATACTCACCAAATGCTACGATACGTGTGCTCTAACCTTGTAGATGATCTCTGAGATCGGAGTTCCTTGTGATCTCCATGCCACCTTGTTCCTATTTCTGATGGTAATGTCTGCACCCCATTCCAGTAGTAACTGAACACACACACACACACACACACACATAATAGAGAGAGAAACTAAGTTAGTGCTCTCGGTACAACTCATGATCCTCTGGGTAGACTTTCAACTATGGGATTATCTGCCCAGAAGGTCTGGGCTGCAGCAAGAGTGGGTGCCACTATGTGCTGAAAGACCCTAATCTTAGTTACTCCCTGACGGTCAAATTCTTACTGGCTTGTTGAAATGCTGGAACACATACTTCAGGACAAACTAGATACACATTACTATAATGAGCTCCTCTTTATTAATATAAATTGTGTCAATATTCTTCAAGGGGTCTTGCACTTGAGTGAACAGAGAACCCACTGCTGCATTGAATTGTAAGTTGAACTGTATGAAACAGTCATGGATATTAATTATTTGGATGTTGGTTGAAAAGGGAAGAGGATAAACTACTACTTTGTCCATGTTGAGATTCATATTTTATTCCTGTGTGTTAATATAATGCTAGGTAGGAGTAATCATACTGACCTGTGGTTTATGGGTGGGTGGGGCTGAAAGGATGTAATGAGTATAATACGTACCTGGCTGAGGTTCTTGTGGATGTGTTCTGTTGCCAAGAAAAATGGTGTGCATCCAGGAAGATTGTGTAGGTTGACATGGGCCCCACTTTCAACAAATACTGAGCAACACTCTAAATATTAGCAGTAAAAGGTAAAATAGAAGCAAGGTCAATACATAGTAATATAAAAATGCAATTAGCCAGTGTAGATTCATGCACAGATCCCAAAATGTACTGATATGAACTAATGAATAAAAGAAAAACAGAACAAGAAGCGATTTTAAGCAAGTTAAGCTGAATACCATTAGTTAAACTGAACATTGTTAATTGAATCATTTATGTATTATATAATAAAAGTTGTATGCAAACAGAAATTCTGGAGTAACATGGTGTGAGTTTGAATGACAAGTTCTGACATTGTTACACAATGTTGGTCAATTACCCAATCCCGCCCACTACAGACAGAAACAAACAAACAAAAAAATCCCCATCTCATCTCATTGGGCAAACTCCTGGCCTCAACCACCAAGCAACTTTCCCTAGAAACAAAGTACTGATAAAGAAGTAGGTACTTAGAAGCCAATTGAGTGCAACACATTCCTTTATCTCTCTTGCTCTGTGTTCCAGCAACCACAAAAAAGGCCCACCACAGGAGTTGTGATGGTTCGATCAGTCCCTCCTGTGGGGGACCAGCTCCCCAGCGAGGTTTTACCATACCCACTGCGAGGGTATGATTCCCATGTGTAGGCAGACAAGGGCCAGCACAACAAGAAAACATTTAACCATGTGCAGAGAAAGCCTAATAGTGCATAAGCTGTATTGGTAAACAGCTGTTGATAGGACACTTGTATGGCTACTGATAAGGATTAGTGGAACCCACCTCACCTGTACTGTTGAACTCGTGGTTGGTGATGCCTAATTAGAATGTCCTTCACACAAACCCAAACATACACATTACCGCTTGAAAGTTACGTTCTGTGTGTGCGCACATGTGCGGGTGTGAAAGTTTGTTTTACGTAAGAAGTGTGACTCTGTTGTTGTTTTATTATTAATTGATTGTTGCAAATAAGTGTTGCATGTGTCTCCAAGCTTTTGATGAAGACATTGACATTAGGGCTGGAACAAGTTGGGTCCAGTGTATGTGCACTCGGTGGCTACATGAGGACTGCATTATTGATGAGAGTGGACAGAGAAACTCTGTCCTCATTGAGTCACTTCATAGATTTTTTAATTTTATTATTATTTTTTTTCTTAACCGATTACACGCGAATAAAAATTTTAATTGTGCCTTACGTAATGCGGTCACGGGCGCACACGAGACACAGAGGATTGATTGCTTGGTGGAAGGGTGACACTAAGCGAGAGAAAGAAGACGAACGTTTGAAGATTGCCTCGGGGACAGTATTATCGAACAATAGAGTACGCTCTAGGCTATTGGGAAAGCATAAATTCGACGCTAAGGAGCTGTTCCCGACTTAAAAATAACAAAGTGCTCGCGCCGTTTGGCAAAAATCACACTGAGGCTCTTAGTAAGCACACTAGTAAGGTTGGAAGTATGGTTTCATGGCTGAAGCAGTTTGCTACTCGATCATAGAGGTAAGAGAAAGTGTTTTTGCACGCATCTGTCTTACATTCAGGAAGAATTTGTTGATATTTATTTAGGGTGTGGTTTATTTTGAACTGAGCAATCTGTTATAAATTTTGTGAACAGAGAAGCTTTTTATGGCTTTGGTGTATGAAAACAGGTACATCACAAAAATGATAGAATATTTGAGTGTATTCAGTTTGGTACTCCAAGGTGTCTTTAATTTTGATGTGCTGGTAGGCCTCATTGTTGACAGAATAGTTGGTGATCTTACTATCAAGTGCAACTGGTCATAGCATAATAGAAGTATGTATATGTCAGAGGGCTCCCTGCAGTCTCACCTGTTGTATAACAATATTTATTTTTACTGGTTGCTATAAAGAATGTGGTTAAAATTCCTGTAGAAATCGCTACTTTTTAGAATCATCAATTCCGTTCTCTCATCAGAGTCCTTGACCATCTAGTAACTACTGCAGTCACTACACCCATCAGCACTGAAGTCATTCTTGCTGTCATCAAACTCCTCGTCACTACCACCAGAGTTACTGCCATCCTTGTCACTGCCATGCTGTGCCAGGTCAAGAATGTTGTCTTCATCACTAGGATGCTGAAGTGCCAGTGTTCCACTAGCCAAGATAGTTTACTACTTGTCTTATCATGAGCAGTTATAGCTAAAGTAATATTGGTTTCTAAAAAAATTTTCTGTGTACTTTTATTATATTATGAAATATATTTTCAATTTATACTTTATCAGAATGAAGTCTTATTGTTGTGACAAAATTTACTCAACATTTTCTTATGGCAGTCTATGTATTTTATAAGCCTAAAATATACTTATAACAATATAGAATCGTCTGCAATTGTGATTGGTGGCTTCCTTGACTCCACAAAGCTGTAGGGCGAAATGGACGCGAAGACGCATTTTCGCGTCTCCGCGGTTATAGATTTTTCTCAATTGACGCGTATTTGCGTCTTCCGCGATTAATCGGTTAAGGATTCATTCATGTTGTCACTTTATCTATGTGGTCCAATTTTACCATGTATTTATCTATGATAACTCACTCAACAAAAACAATCAATTCTTTCAATGACTGTAACCCAAATGTCTCAATCTAAAAGTTGCTGCAACTTAGTGTAAGTTATAGATGAAAGTTCAAGGTTTAGACGGTATTAGGTACATGGTCGTCAGTGGTACAGATGATAACAGATACGCTTGGACGGTTTATGATAAGTTACCTCTAACGCTAAACTGGGCTGCTTGTGTAAATGCCGCAAGAGTACTTGTGGGTACGGCCACAGAGAGTAGAGTCGAGAGGAGGAAGAGATAAGAAGAGGAAGAAGAAAGAGCAAGAACAGAACATTATATGTATCATTTATCAGCAGAGTGGAATGTGTGTCATTAAGTGTATGTAATTTTAGTCTGTTCATTTGTGCCCCGGATGTCCGGTTGACCCTCCCATCTTTATGTGTGCGCATGCGTGGGTTTGGCTTTAATACCCTGACCACGCATGCGTCAGTCAGTTCCCCCAAGAATAGTTAGGCGTAAAACTCTGACAACTGGGAGGGAGAACTCTGGTGGCAGCGACCTGCGCTGACTATTGCCCCAGAGCTGACAAGAGTCTGGCAATCCCAAGGCCGAGTCGTTCCCTCTGTTGAGCACTCGTCCCACAACTGGCGGCAGCGGTGGTGGCTTCAACTGCCTCCCTAGTCATCGAACTTTGTTCCTGAATCGTCGAGTCTGAGTTTCTGAACCTGTTGAGTCGTTATCGTCGTTGATCAGTTGTTTGTCTCTACTGGAGTCAGTGTCCGTAGTCGTGATACCCTTGTTCCCGGTCAGCTCGTCTCCGTGTGCGTGTGCGAGTCATTTGCCAGAGTATCCTCTGGCGTAACACCCTCGGGAGACCAAGAATAGGCAAACCCCAAGCTTCAGAAAGCCTCGAGGAAGTCAATCGGTCATCTTTATTTCTTTTTAGTGCCATACGCACGTGGCTTAGCTAGTGTCATTTCCTTTTGTCACCTTTGATCTTGCTAATTTTTGTTAATTGCCGTTTATCACCTTTTGTAGTTTCGTCTGTTCCTTTGTTTTGTTTCTTGTGTCGTGCTGTGTGCTTGTAGGCATTCCCCCGGTCTGCTCTTCCCCTCTGATGAGTAAGAGGTCACAGCCACCAAGAGCTTGTAAGTCAGGCACGTCAAGTAGTTCAGATACTGGGATTGGTTCTGAGTTAGTTGGTGCTTTGAATAATAGTATTGATCAGTCTCTTGATATTAGGCCAGATTATTTCTGTTGTGCATCTAGTGAGTATTGTAGTGAGCGTACTGAAACTTCGTATTCTAGTTCTGTTGGGTCTATAGCTACCCTAACGGGAGACATGGATGAGGATAATGGGTTGGATTCCCCTGTGTATGAGGAGAGAGTAGAAGAGAGAAGACGTGATAGAGTTGAGCCTGGTGATTTTCACTTGATGTTTAATTCGTTTTTGGACAAGATGTCCCAGTGCATGGACAAAATGTCCACAGCAGCCCCTAGTGGCCGTGCAGAGGCCGTGAGCTCTGATGTTAGCCGTCAAATTGAAAAGTTAGCTGCTTACACGTCTGGCACTGATATTGCTACTTACATTAAAAAGCTGGAAGACGACCTCTGTGAGCTAGGTGTTTCCGAGTCGAGATACAAATCTATTTTTGCTAGAAAACTACAATCTGGACGTGCTCTTTCTGTTCTTTCGTCCATTAACCGTGCTGAGTGCTCCTACGAAGAGCTCAAAAAGAAGCTTATAGATGGTTTAGGCTCTAATCTTACTTCCCTGGGCATAAAATTAATCTCTGATTTTCAATATACAACACGGTCTATGACCTCTAGAGATGCCTACACACACCTTAAGGGTTTGGTAGATTCCTTTGGTTTGCTCACTGACACCAAGGAAGACGTCCTTTTGTTCATGGCTACTGCCATATACAGAGCCTCACGTCCCCTCCACCAACGCGGAGTTATGGATAGTAGATCCATTGAGTCTTTTAATGATTTGAGTGCAGTTTCCCTTACCTTCTTTGCCAGTGATGGTGAGAAGGCAGGGGTTAGTGGTGGGTATTCTGTGTCTGGCAGAGTTGAGTGTTATAAATGCCACAAATTTGGCCATAGAGCCTTTGAGTGTAGATCTAATGTGAGTCATGGTAGTGGTAATAGTCGGTCTTCTTATAGTCAGGGTGGTGGTGTGTCTAGTTTTAATTTTCAAAGGCCCACTGCCATAGTTTGCTACACTTGTCGTGAGCCGGGTCACAAGTCCCCAGACTGCCCAAACAGAGAGAAAGCCCAATCTAAGAATGATGGTAATTCTGATGGTGCTAAAAGGTTGACCCTTAGAAAAGGGAGAGGTCCCTACAATGCTACTATTGCTGCTGTTAAGATGTCCACTTGTTGTGTAGTTGGTGATTTGAATGGTGAATCTTGTTCCATGGTGCCCGATACTGGGGCAGAAATAACTATTGTACCCGATACCCTAGTTTATGAGGGTCAATTGACAGATGAAGTCGTTGAAATTAAATGTTGGAAGGGTTCCCTCACTGTTTTGCCTGTAGCTGAAGTTTATTTTAATGTTGCTGGTGTTCAATTCTATGCTCAGGTAGCTGTTGCCCCGAGTGAGGATTTGGTTGGTAGAGTTATCTTTTCTGTGCCTGCTACTCCCCAAATGTCTCAAATGCTAATTCGGTATGCTGCTCCAAAATCTAGTGAGGCTGGAGTAGAGCATGGCTGTGAGACTCAGTCCATACCGACATCGCCTGGTGGTGGTGCTGGCTCTGCTGGCAGCCCTGAGGTGGCCCCAGAAACCACCCAGAGTTCTGCCGGTAACCCAGAGGCAGTGACAGCTCACGTTAGAGTAGTCACACGGGCAGCTAAGAGGAGAGCCAGAAAGTCAAAGTTTAATAAGACAGCGCATGATGAGAAAGAAGTAAATTTAGAGTCAGTCAGTGATGAGTTCAAAGATTGTCTAATATTGGAGTTAGTGATAGTCAAGAGAATGTGTGCACTGATAATGAGAGTGTTGAGGTAGATGGTAGTGATTCTTCGGAAGACGAGCTTGGTGGTAGTACTGGTGTGGAGAAGAAGGCAGATGCGGGTATGGAAGATGTTGAAGAGTCTGCTGGGAATGTGATAGGTGATGACAATTGCGAAAAATTGGATGGCAAGCAAGCTGTTGATCTTGGGTGTCCCAAACCATGTGATGGTATAGCCGCTAAGGCTTTGATTGACGATGTGAAACGGGATGTGACCCTGTCAAATTTCAGAGACCTTGCTGACAGGAATTTAAATGGATACACTTGGGAAAATGGCCTGTTACTGCATGTGTCTTTGGATCCAGAGGGTAGAGAAATACATAGGATTGTTCTCCCCAAGTGCAGAAGACAGAATGTCCTCAAACTTGCCCACGACTGTACTGCCCATGTAAGTTGCAGGGGCATGAGGAAGTTGATTGGTCAGAAATTTACTTGGCCTGGTGTATATGTGGATATTGTTGCATATGTTAAGTCTTGTTCCACATGCCTTAGAAAGAACGCCACAGGTAACAAAAAGGTCAAAATGGTTGAGAGAGGCATCGTTTCCGTCCCTTTTGAAACGGTTGCTGTTGATCTTGTTGGACCTCTCCCCAAAGGTAGACGTGGAGCTAGATATCTCTTCACATATGTCTGCCTGGCCAGTAGGTGGCCAGAGGCAGTCCCCATGCGGACAGCCTCAGCCAGAGAAGCAGCTCAGTGCTTCTTGGAGATAGTGTCCAGGACTGGTATCCCCATGAAAGTCCTCTCAGACCGTGGTACGGTGTTTTTGTCAAAATTGATGGCAGGGTTATGTGAGATGTTAGGCATGGATACCCTGGCTACCTCACCATACAGGCCCCAATCTAACGGGATGGTTGAAAGGTTGCATGGCACCTTAAAGCCCATTCTAGCTAAAGCAGTTGACTCTGGTGTCGACTGGGTTGACTTTTTGCCCTTGGCCCTGTTTGCCCTGAGGCAGGTCCCTAGTAGAGTTACTGGCTACTCTCCCCATAAACTTGTGTATGGGAAGGAAGTCATTGGTCCCCTTGATATTTTGTACTCTGGCTGGACCAACTGCAAATTTGCGAGTATTGACACTGAGGATTGCTTGTTGTCCTTGCATGATAAGTTGACTGTCATTCATGACTTGGCCGTGTCTAATGAGAGTAAGAGTGCAGAAGAAAGAGTGCTTAGTTTTAACAAAGGAAAGAGTGACAGGGAGCTTGAAATTGGTGATAGGGTGTTGCTGAGAATCCCTGGATTGCATGTTTCCTTACAAGCATCGTGGGAAGGTCCCTATACAGTTTCTAATAAAGTGTCCTGGGTCACATATAAAGTTACAAAAGGAGTGGGTAATGCTGAGAAGTTGGCCCACATTAATAACATGAAAGTTTTCCACGATAGACCTTTGACAGTTAATGTCATTACTTTAGTGGCTGAGGAGAATGGTATAGATTGTAGTGTTCTTGACAAGAAAGCCGTTCTTAGTGAAGACAAATGCGACGGTTACTGTGAGAAAGAGTTGCAATTGGTGCTGTCTAGACTTGAGAAATTCTTTAGCCTGAAGCCTGGCTTGTGTAAAAACGGCCAGTGTAAGATTGATTTGGTTGATGGTGCTTCCCCTGTTAACCTTCCCCCCCAGGCAAGTCCCTGGTGGTATCAAAGAGTCTGTCAAAAATGAGATCCGAAGTTTGCTAAATGGTGGCATTATTGTTCAATCTCAATCCCAATGGGCCAGTCCTTTAGTCCCAGTGAGGAAGAAAGATGGTTCCTTACGACTGTGCGTTGATTTTAGAGCCCTCAATGCTTTGACCCCACTTAAAAGGTTTTGGTTACCTTCACTTGTTGAGATTTTGGAGCAGGTTGGTCCAAACCCTTGTCTGTCTACCCTGGACCTAACCTCTGGCTTTCATCAGCTGGAAATGGATGAAGCCAGTAGTGATCTAACCACTTTTGTGTGTCCCTTTGGCCGTTATAGATATGTCAGGATGCCTTTCGGCCTAAAAAATGCGCCTGCTGTATTCCAGGAGGTTGTGAGTCCGGGTTATTGTTCCAGTGAGTGATATTAATAATAACTACATAGACGATGTAATCATTTACAGTCCCAATTGGAAGCAGCACTTGTTGGATTTGGAGAAGGTTATAATTTGTTTGGGTCATGCAGGCTTTACTCTTAAGGCTAAGAAATGTTCCTTTGGTAGGAAATACTTGACCTATTTGGGTCACAAAATTGGGAATGGTACTATTTCCGTTCCTCAAGCAAGAGTTAAGGCTATGGCTGATTATGAAAGACCTGTTACAAAGAAACAGCTTAGATCTTTTCTTGGGAGTATGTCCTATTATAGGAAGTTTGTTAAGGACTTTGCTAAGCAGTCTAGTGTTTTGACTCCGGCTGTGTCTCTCAAAGCTCACCAGAGGGTGGAGTGGACCTCGGAGATGTTGAAGGCATTCAGTGAGTAGCGTATTTCATTGTGTCAGTATGTTGTTTTGTGTATCCCTCAACCCTCAGATTCTTTTGTGTTGCATACAGACGCCTCTGGCGCTGGAGTTGGTGGTTTTCTACACGTCCTCAGAGATGGAGAAGAACTTCCAGTGGCTTTCTACAGCCGTCAATTGAAGTCAGCAGAGAAGCAGTACTCCGTAACTGAATTGGAGTCTCTGGCCATCGTGTCATCCATCAAGCATTTTGACTACTATGTCTATGGGAGACCTCTGACTGTGATTACAGATCATAGAGCTTGTCTGGCGTTGATCAATGGTTCTACACTCAACAAACGTTTGCTGAGATTTGCTATGGCTCTACAAGGACAGGAGATAAAGATGGTGCATCGTCCTGGAGTTCAACATGGCAACGCAGATGGACTGAGCAGACAAGCCTGGGAGAATGATGTGGCCGACCAAGATGGTTAGTCAGCCTCACCCCCTGGTCTCGGCTTGGCGGGGGGAGATGTGGGTACGGCCACAGAGAGTAGAGTCGAGAGGAGGAAGAGATAAGAGGAAGAAGAAAGAGCAAGAACAGAACATTATATGTATCATTTATCTTTATTATTAGCAGAGTGGAATGTGTGTCATTAAGTGTATGTAATTTTAGTCTGTTCATTTGTGCCCCGGATGTCCGGTTGACCCTCCCATCTTTATGTGTGCGCATGCGTGGGTTTGGCTTTAATTAATACCCTGACCACGCATGCGTCAGTCAGTTCCCCCAAGAATAGTTAGGCGTAAAACTCTGACAACTGGGAGGGAGAACTCTGGTGGCAGCGACCTGCGCTGACTATTGCCCCAGAGCTGACAAGAGTCTGCGCAACCCCAAGGCCGAGTCGTTCCCTCTGTTGAGCACTCGTCCCACAGTACTGCACGTAAGTTATGTAGCACAGTGGATACTAAATCTATTATCGACCTACAGTAGGTGTTTGTCTGGTGAATACAACAAATGGTAACGATATAACACAACGGAGATTGAAATGCGGTCGATAATTGGTTTGTTTACGCTATATTGAATACCGTGAAATATCACGAGTCTGTCGGTAGTATTGGCACAAGTGGAGTCAATACCCCAACAGACTCGTGATATTTCATATTCAATGTATAACCTATATTTATATAATACTAGTGATGTGCTTGAACACAAATGGCGAGCGAGCCTAAAGACTATACTATTTTTATATGAATGATTTTGACTTCTAACACTGAAGCTACTGAAAATAAGGTTCAGTTTTTAAATTTAGCATACAGGGTAAAGGGATTTCAGTGCCATAGTAACAACTCTCTGCAACTGCTTGAATTGAAGGAAAAAAACAACAACAAAACAATACACGTTATTTAAAAGTTTTCTTTGTGATATTCTTTAGCTAAGTAGTGGTTGTAACACACAACAATGCTTTGACACAACTGGACATGCACCTACACAGACTTACCTTCGGCAGTAAGTCCTAGTGGACATGTTTTTTCGATTAATACGGTTGCGCACAGCTTATATCCATGACACGAGCGATTGACTTACCACACCCCAACGCCACTACTCAATTGCACACGCAAAGAATTCAACACGGTAAACAATTCAATTTCTAGGGTGATACGTGTACGAGCGTAACCCAGAGGATCTGTTTAGTGCAATTTGGAACTGGGTCGACTACCACATAACTAACACAAAAAACGCGATGACATACGTACGTCCATATATATAAATAAATAAATAAATAAACAAACATCCCCGATTTTCGATTGTGTTACCCCTGTAAGTGTCTCGCTCGCTACGCTCGCTCGCCAAATATATATTTATCAATTCGGCTATTTATTATCAAATTAATTTATTTCAAATAAGACCTCAATCAAACATTTAAATCATAGTACTTAGTCTAATCTACCTCACAGGAGAGAAAGGTGCTCCATGCTCTTCATAGAAATAGATGAGGTCCCATTATCTCATGAGAAGACCAACTCCTTGGTTCTATGGCACAACCAGAGGGTCACAACAAAATTGCAGAGCAGAAGACATGGCTTCCTTGTTCTCCAGAGGAGAGAATGATAGAACTTTGGCTCTCCTGAGAAGCCATGCCTCCTGAAGGGAAGAATATTACATTTTGGCTATTTAGAAGAGAGGACATGGCTCTCCAGTGGAGAGGTCAATGAGAAGGCACGGCTCTTAGGAGCCCCTTGATGATATCACACACTTCTGAACCTTTGATTTTGTTTATTCCACATTGTATTTCATGCTACCATGGAGCTATGATGTTAAATATATAGTACGTGCCACACTCATCTTGAATACGTGTCACTCTCGTCTGAAATACGTGCCACACTCCTCTGGAATATGTGTGACTCTCGTCTGGAATACGTGTCACACTCGTCTGGAATACGTGTCACACTCTTCTGGAACACGTGTCACACTCATCTGGAACACGTGTCACACTCATCTGAAATACGTGTCACACTCATCTGGAACACGTGTCACACTCATCTGGAATACGTGCCACACTCATCTGGAATACGTGTCACACTCATCTGGAACACGTGTCACACTCATATGAAATACGTGTCACACTCATCTGGAATACGTGTCACACTCATCTGGAACACGTGTCACACTCATATGAAATACGTGTCACACTCATCTGGAACACGTGTCACACTCGTCTGGAATACGTGTCACACTCCTCTGGAATACGTGTCACACTCATCTGGAACACGTGTCACACTCGTCTGGAATACGTGTCACACTCTTCTGGAATACGTGTCACACTCATATGGAACACGTGTCACACTCATATGAAATACGTGTCACACTCATCTGGAACACGTGTCACACTCATCTGGAATACGTGCCACACTCATCTGGAATACGTGTCACACTCATCTGGAACACGTGTCACACTCATATGAAATACGTGTCACACTCATCTGGAACACGTGTCACACTCGTCTGGAATACGTGTCACACTCTTCTGGAATACGTGTCACACTCATCTGGAACACGTGTCACACTCATATGAAATACGTGTCACACTCATCTGGAACACGTGTCACACTCATCTGGAATACGTGCCACATCAGCTGGACACGTGTCCACTCATATGAAATACGTGTCACACTCATCGGGAACACGTGTCACACTCATCTGGGAAGACGTGTCACACTCATCTTGAACTCCGTGGCCACACTCATATGAAATACGTGTCACACTCATCTGGAACACGTGTCACACTCATCTGGAATACGTGTCACACTCATCTGGAATACGTGCCACACTCATATGAAATACGTGTCACACTCATCTGGAACACGTGTCACACTCATCTGGAATACGTGTCACACTCATCTGGAATACGTGCCACACTCATCTGGAACACGTGTCACACTCATCTGGAACACGTGTCACACTCATCTGGAATACGTGTCACACTCATCTGGAATACGTGTCACACTCATCTGGAACACGTGTCACACTCATCTTGAACACGTGTCACACTCATCTGGAACACGTGTCACACTCATCTGGAATACGTGTCACACTCATATGAAATACATGTCACACTCATCTGGAACACGTGTCACACTCATCTGGAACACGTGTCACACTCATCTGGAACACGTGTCACACTCATCTGGAATACGTGTCACACTCATCTGGAACACGTGTCACACTCATCTGGAATACGTGTCACACTCATCTGGAACACGTGTCACACTCATATGAAATACGTGTCACACTCATCTGGAACACGTGTCACACTCATCTGGAACACGTGTCACACTCATCTGGAACACGTGTCACACTCATCTGGAATACGTGTCACACTCATCTGGAACACGTGTCACACTCATCTGGAACACGTGTCACACTCATCTGGAATACGTGTCACTCTCATCTGGAATACGTGTCACACTCATCTGGAACACGTGTCACACTCATCTGGAACAAGGGATGTACACTCTACAGCTGAGAGACACTTTAGTTAAATGAAACTTTATTTAGATGCTGGCAGAACATGGTAAGCTAGCCTAGTGTCAGTAATAGCACTCCAGTATTGGTGATGCTGCATTATCATCTAGCAATGTAGACCTATTGGAACCAATACTTCTCTTACTACCAACACACACTGGAGAACACTTACCACGCCATCACTTCAGCAGTGTCGGGTAAGTCCACCAATCAAAACATCTAGAGCCATCATTTACAGTTGGATCCAGTCAAAGACATCAAAAGCAGCTGCACTCATTCTATCCTACATCACCTCCATTTTCCACCAAATTGTCACTCTATGACATTAACCCTTTGTGTACGATCGTCACGAATTCGTGACCGCCGTAACTTAACGCGCGCGTACGATGGTCACGAATCTGTGACACAACGGGTGCGTCAAGAGAATACGGCTGTCACGAATTTGTGACAAGCTCATTCCTGTTCTGTTAGTTACAGAGCGCGTAGCGCGCTAAAACTTTCAGTAGCTTACATAGTATACATTTTGCAATCTCTATTCTACAAAATAAGTCTTGTATCAAGTGCACCAACTAAATATAAAAAAAAATTTTCTACTCTTTGTGTCTAGCTATTTTCAAATAGAACATCTACTAAGAAGTAAAGGCCTAAAGTAGCTAGAAATAAGCAAACTAAAACTAGAACTTACACTTGGGTATGATTTCTCCTTTCATAAATATAAGCTAAAAAAATAGCTAACAAACTATGGCCTCCTCGATAATTCCAACTAAGTTTGTATTCAAAACAACTCTATAAACTATAAACTAACGAATTACCATAGCTACAACGCTAGAGGCCGATTATTTGAGGCCTAACACAAAAGAAACACTCGCCCGTTTTCTTTTTCCATGTGTCGAACTCCAACTGGTAAAACGCCGTCGTCTCAGGCAACTAATTGGTTTTACGGCGTGCGCGTATTTAATTACATAATTGCTCGCCCGCGTTCGTCCGCAAAGGGTTAAACTACGTAAAATTGAGGTGCAGGGAAACAGTAAGCTGGGATTCATGCAGGATTTTTCACTAGGAGGTGAAATTTTGTAGAATCTCAAAATCCATCTAGCCACATAGATAGTCAGATGATAAATTGTACTAACTATTATGAATTGCTATGAGAACCAGGACTAGACAGTGTTGATTTTGAAGATGTGTTGGACATTTACCTGATTTAGAGTAAATCAGGGAAGGGGAGGGAGGGGGAAACTGATCATGGGTTGGAGAGGGGGAATCCCATAGTCTGCATGAAATCCTGCTAAGCATTCCCACCTGTTATTTTGCTGCTCGATGGAGAGTTCCAAATGTTTGGTTAAGTTTTAATTACATTGACTGCTACAACTGATTTGCTATTTCAATAGTTGTTTATTTTTATAAATCCAGACTAAATTGGAGTGATGTCCTCTAGCTATTATAATCAGCCAACTGGTGCTGTCTTACCTGCTAGTCCTCTTTTATCTCATCTTCATCAAGTATCAGTTAGCAGGAGCAGCACCTCCCCCCACAATCATCATAGGGTCAGATCACAGAGAGGACATCTTCCACTAAGGCTAAAGTTACAGCACAGCTGGCATCAAGAGCTCTTGCAGAGCATCTACTGAGGAGGTCAAAGGTGAAGGTCAGCCTTTCTGCACAAGGTCGTTATATTAATTTTATTCGCGTGATTCTTCCAACGCAATATCTTATGAATCGACTTTATAGTCTGCATTTTGGGTGTGGTGGGTGAGCTAGATAAACAGAGAATGTGGGAACGCCCAATTTTGGAAAACGGTATAATCTAGTCTGTAAGCCAGTTATGGCGGAAAGCAAGCCACAAGTTCGTAATAAGGTGAGCACATAGCTAATCCCTAGCTGATTACTAGATCAAGTGTTTGATTTACCTAGTTACTAGATCCATTGTTTGTTTTAGATCCAGTCTTTTTCACTAGCCCACTGTTTGTATAGATAACTTACAAAAAGGGTTGAAAGAACAGAAAATACTACTACCTACACACATGCCAAGTGCTTAGCATAATTTCAAGTATAATTTTTCAAACAACTGAAATAAATGAAAGAGGGAAATTAAAGTCTGAGCATTCGATAAAAGGCATCAGCAACTGGAAAAATCAAGGGAAATTTATGTGTGAGCATGCTCATAAAAATACTAACAACTGGAAAAGAGAGGGAAACTAATGTCTGAGCATGCTCACAACAAATGCACTGGCAACTGGAACAAAGAGAGGGTAAAGTCATGTGGTCCTGATCATGCTCGTTGAAAAAAAACACAGGTTCTTTTATATGAGCATAGCTCATACAGGACTTTTCCCTCTTTTTTTTTTCAGTTCTATTGTGTTAGACAAGACTATCCCCCTCTCCTTTTTTCTACACAGTTTGTACCTATTTTACTCAGCCATTTGAAGTCTAGTTGGTTCCATTTGAAGTCTAGTTTGTTCCGAAATCGTAAGTTGTGTGTTTTAATACACATAACACAACATATATTTGTTGTAATGTTATTATTTTTTCTGGTTGTTTTTTTTGTGTTGTTTACTGTTATCGCTTTATTTAAACGTTTTTACATGACTATTGATTGTATTTGTATGTTTGTGCACTTTTAGAGGAAGATTGTTATTTGTAAATTTTTTTTGTGTATAGTTCATGTGTTAGCATTTGTATTACATAGGTCAGGTGTCCTTCGAAAAGAAAAAGCTTTGTTTTTACATTTTGTTCATTGCATTTTTACTAACATTGGTACTGCTACATAAAAATTTTTTAAAATTCAAGTTCTCATTTCTGTTGATTTACTGCTAAAAACTAGAAACTCTTCCACAGCTATATCAGCAAGCTAAGGCCTTGTACTACTGCTAAACAGCTTCCACAATAAAAAAAATAACTGACTTGCTTCGATTAAGCAGACTAACTGAATTTTCGCTGAACTTGCTGCTCTGACAGGTCCCTACTTCTTAGTCTTTCTACCAGCTACAGTTAGGTCTCTAGTAGTGAGAAATTTTAAGCCAATGATGGCCCCAACATTTAAAATAGCATCATTTTTTTCATTCATAGAAGGTAGGCATTTGGTAAACAGTGAATATTAAAACATTATCATAGTCGAACCCAAAAACTATATTTTATCAACAACCATAATATCGTGTTGTTGTGTTTGTTTTTTCTACTATAGCTCCTTCCGTGCAAAAAAAAAAATCGTTCTACTGAACAAAATTGAAAACTTATTTTTTCTGTTGCCTACTGTACATTATTTTAGCACAGGAAGAAACAGCACATTCTGTTTTGAATATCATTGTTGTTATTTTGAGTTTGTGTGCACATATTTACGCCTTGTATTAGTTGTATGTTTGTGTGTTTGTTTATTTGTCAATTTCTCAGCATTGTTTTTTACTATTTCATTTATTACAATATTGTATTGGATTTAATCATTGTGTGAGAAATATGTTTGTGTGCAAGCATGTCATAGAGTAGCTAACATGTGTTTACATTTCTGTAAATTTATAGTGAGTAAAATTGTATGTTTGTGTGTTTGTTTACATGGTTATAATTATAGTATTATTGTTTATTAGCATTTTTATATGTATTTATATATTTAAATTTTATATATTTAGAATTGTGCAGAATGTTTAGAAAGTATGCATTGTTGATATAGGAATAAGTTTATTTGTGTGTTTTTTTATAAGATATTTGTAGTCTTATATAAGTTTGTTTGTGTGTTTGCATGTTAAAGTCTCGTTTAAATAGCACTTAGTGCTGTATATTTGTTTGTTTGTTTGTATATCAATTTAATTATATATTTATTTATTTGTATTTAGAGAGATCTCCATCCTCCAGTCTCACTTCACTGGGAGCGCTGCCATACATGGAGTAAGAATGTCTGGCCTGTACAATGTGCAGTACTACAAAATAAAGTCATAGTTATGCATGGTGATTATCACACACTTCACATCTCTACTGACCTTCACTCATGGACTACTACTCGTGCACCATATGAACACTCGTCCCTAACTACCTACCAGTCTAAGTTTGTATTGGTTGGTGGAGAGCATCCCTCCACTTATGAACCCACTAACTCTCTATTGACTAGTACTACTGGTCTAGACTGGAAGCCATCGCTACGTGCAATGCCTACTAGTCGCTCCTGGGCATCATCAGTTAGTGGAGGATCACCAGAGGTCCTGGCCGTGGCTGGTGGGTATGACTCACATGACGAGGAGTTGGACGTAGTGGAAGTTCTACTCAACGACCATTGGACGACTGCAGACTCACTTCCTTCTTCATGCTGGAACATGCGATCAACATTCCATGAAGGCAACTTCTACTTCACAGGAGGAGTTGACAAGAGAGAGATTCTATTTATATGCAGTCTAGAGTCTCTTATAGCATCTGCTAGTAATGGCAGGACAAGAAGACAAACAATATGGAGGACAGTAACCACACTTACTGACATCTATGCTATCATCTCGTATGTATCGAATCTAATCGGCATTGATGAATATTCTACCATTAGCAGTTACTCCAACAAGACAGAGGAGTGGATTGAGACTACTAGTGAGGGAGATCGACCAGTTGCTGGATGGATAGCTACTGCAGTCTTGTCTACTGGACAGTTGCTGGTTGCTAATAGTGATGGAGTACACATAGGAACTCTGTCAGGTTAGTGTAAGTAAATAGCAGCATCTCTAGAAAGCCATCTTGCCTTCAGTGATATTGGCTTCTCTTTAGAATGTTCCATTTATAGATTATATGGGAAACTAAAGTTAGGTATTAAAACTTATACTATAATAAAACTAGAATATAATTATTTATTATTAAGTTAATTAAGTTAAAACTAAATATTTATTATATTAATAATTATGATATTATAATAAGTAAGGTAATTGATTGTCTTTGCCAAAATTGCAAGTGCTAGAATGCAGCTGCTTCTACTAGCAGCTGCTTCTAATGGGCTTAGCTCCAGGCTATAGAACCAGCCTATAGAACCAGCTGCCCACACTCCTTATTGTGTAGGAGCCAGCTAGTGGTACTTGTGTGGTGTGTGGGTTATTTGTATAGTATAACCAGTGAGACTAAATACCTGTAATTAGTGTTATATTTGCAATAATTATTTTATAATTCATATTTTATTTTATGCTCAATAGCTTTCAAGTATGAAGATGCATACAAACACTTCATTGTTTCCAAAGAAGTGTTGGAGCTTCTGTCTTTAAAGTTTATGTCCCTTGGTCCTCCAAGACAAGGCAAGAGTACAACTCTCAGGAGAATTAAAAAAGAGATCATAGATCTTCTGTCAGCTAAAGAAGAGGAGCAGATTCATGGCAGCACAGGTGCAGTACAGTGTTGCTCCAATATGCTAGTCCAAGGCAAGTCTGATCCAACTACAGCAGAAAGAAGTATAGACTGGACCATTGTAAAGAATCTCATTGAGGAAGCATCTCTACTATTTCACACTCTCAAAGATAGTTTTCAGATTGAATCCACTTCTGAGGCTACAGCTGATTCCCATAGAGGTAGTGACACCAGGGCAGAGGTCAGTCAGGCTAGCAGTACAGGGCAGTCTCACTCTGTGGATGAGCCACCCCAACCTTCATTATTACAGAAGATGATGGCAAGATTGCAATCTTTTACCAGAAATAAGCAACCCAGGCATAAGGGAATCACTCCACTCTCAACAGCACATGACCAACCAGCTGATCAGGCAGTATCATCACCAGATTATTCTGAAATAGCTGCCATATTCGAAACAGTGTCCAAACAACCACACTTTGCAGAAAATGTGAAGCACTCTTTTAAAGCTTTTTTGAGAATGGAGGACACCGGAGGTCAGCCGGAGTTGATGGACATGCTACCAGCACTCACCATAGGACCTGGCCTCTACTTGCTGTTCTTTAGCTACAAGTTCCAACTAAATGAGGAGTATCGGGTCTTTTATCAGAGAGCTTCAGGAGAGACAACTGCACCAGAGAAATCTGAGTTTACTCTGCAAGAGATGCTTTTGCGGACTCTGGCCAGTATATCTTGCTTCAGTTCCTCCACCCATCTTCAACCTCTACCAGGACCAGACAACTCAGCCATTGGTGAGATACTGGAGTCCTCCAAGTCAGTAGTGTATATAGTGGGTACTCACAAAGACAAGGTTTCTGAGGAAGTCATCGCTACAGTCGACTCACAGCTTCAAAAAGTTATTCGAGACACTGACTCCTACAAAAAAGGCATAGTTCAGTTCTGTTCAAAAGACAAGCTTGTTGTTTCTTTAGACAACATGGGAGGCGGAGTAGAAGAGATCCACCACTTGCATCAGCTACTGGAGAATGCCATGGAGAGACACTTTAAAAAGCTGAAAATTCCAGCTGTTTGGCTTCTGTTCAGCTTGTGTCTTCGCATGAGAGAAGTGAGGACAGCCAGCCTGGAGACCTGCTTGGCCTTGTCCCATGCCTTCAATATGACACCCTACGAGACCAAAGCAGCTCTGTGGTTTCTTCACCACCATGCCGGTGTTCTGATGTACTTCCCCAGTGTGCCTGGTTTGGAGGACCTGGTCATCATAGACATCCAGGTAGTGTATGACAGTATCACTGGTGTCATTCTCAAAGCCATGAGCTTTGATAGCATAGGTCAGGCCACATCTGAGAGATTCAGGAAGACTGGTCGATTCTCTATGACAGATTTGAAGACTGCTACAGCTGACATTTCAGGAGATCTGATTCCACCAGAGCAACTGGTAGCTTTGCTTGCATATCTTCACTTGATAGCTGAGATTGCGTCGTCAGTCGAATCTTCTGATACTAACTCAGTTTTAGAAGAAGAGAAAAAATACATCATGCCTTGCGTGTTAGAAAACACTAGTTCAAAGGAACTTGACCTATTCCACAAAGAATCCTGTAGCTCAAGTTTCGTGGAACCTCTCTTGATGTACTTCAGTAGTGGGTTTACTCCTATGGGACTCTTTCCTGCTGCAATGGCATGTCTCGTATCCAACAAGTCCTTCACTTTTATTACAGAAGGTGTCAAGAAAAACATGGTGCACTTTATGTATGGATCTAAACGAATTCGTGTAACATTTATATCTCGATGCAAATATTTCGAAGTCGTAGTTTCGTGTGATCCTACTTTCCAAGACTCCATTCACCATGAATGTGCTGCTCTAAAACAAGAAATAGAAGACACTCTAAAGAAGGCTAGTTCCAGAATGAACTACAACAGCTCCATGGACTACCAGTTTGCCTTTGACTGTCGCTCACATGAAGGAGGGAATCATCTCGGGATAGTTCATGAAGTAGAGCCCATTCCTTCAGCCATGACATGTGTCTACAGTTCCCAAGGAATTGCACTTCAGAATAGACACCTCATTTGGTATGGACAGGTATGTAGAAATAGGCTTATGTATTGTAACTTGCAATAACTAACAATTCTTTTATTTGGTTTTAGAAATACGAGAAGAAAGATCCTGTGGTAGAGAAGAAAGATCCTGTGGTAGAGAAGAAAAATCCTGTGGTAGAGAAGAAAGATCCTGTGGTAGAGGTCTCTGAAAGTAAGTCAAGTTATTGTTTTTATTTGGTATCATTACAAATATTTTATTGTTAGGTGGCAATAGCTTGAGTATATTTCTGAGTGTGTATCCTGGCTTGGTCCTCTCAGTGACGCCTTGTGTTATGACAGTAGCTGATCACTGCTACAGTAAAGGACTCATACCTCAGTACATGTACGACCAGCTCCTTCAACATCAGAACTGGATTGATGTAGATAAGACAAGGAACCTTCTGAATAGCATTCGTACAGTCTTATCAACTAGACCTACTGCCCTCAAGGAGTTTGTTACTGTATTGTCTCAAGTGGACTATTGTAGACAAGTGGCAGATAAAATACAGCAACAGCTCCAGTAAGTATATTGTTATTATTGTAGCATTTGAATTATTGTATTGTTTGTGTAATAGAATTGCTGTGGATTGAATTCTATCAACACTACATGGACACACATTTGAAAATATTCATATGACTGTATTTTATGCTTTATATATCATATCCCATATTTCAAATTTACAAATTGTCAAAATTTTTTTTAATAAATTCTATTTTAATTTAACTTCAAATTTCTGCTTCATTTGTTAACTCCCACACAAAATTTTAATGTTTACAAACATAATCTATTCTTTAGACCAAGAGAAAATATGTGAATTTGCTCATAGTTTGGCTAGTTGTTGCTGTAGTTCTAATTTGGCTACTGTCTCCAAGTGGACCACGTCTGGACCATCGGCTATCCGCAATGAACGGGCACCAGCATACATGTGTGCAAGGGGCGTGTCCTGACACACTCCCATGCCTCCGTGAACCTGAAATGAAAACAAAAGAAGCTAAATGACATTGCAACAATTGAGTTAAATCCTGACTTCAAGATATTATCTAGCACTTTTCACTAATTTACTCTGTTAATAACAAGCCACTCCTTCATATGTGTACACACCTGTATGGCACGGTCCAACACGTCACATGCCATCTGAGCAGCTGCAACTTTGATAGCAGCAATCTATAAAGACACGATGCTTTGGTGAATTAGGTAAGAATCATCAAAATAGTAAAGAGAAACACATGGAAACTAGAAGACTTGTGAGTCCTCCCTTACCTCCTTTCTAGCTCCTTTAGTTCCCTTACAGTCAATAGCATGAGTAGCTTTCAGGACGAGAAGTCTACATTGATCGATCTGCATACGTGATTCTGCCACGTACATACGAATGGTTTGCTACATGAAACACACGCACACACATAATCACTTAGTCCTACAGAGGAAACCATAAAACTGATTCATTCAAAATAGCATCCCTTAGGAGATATGTAATAACAGTGATATACTAAGCTACAGATGTTTCAATATAAGGGATCAATCAAATTGGTGAGCATGTAACAATTATGTGAGTAGCTTTGTACTATATTATAAATATACCATATTTTAAGAAGCTAAATACTACATGGTATACACATGTACACAAACTTGCATTGAATATGTTCGGGCTATGTGTATGCATTCAAAAGAGTAGTACAAAACCACATTGGTATACACCTGGTTTTAGTCATGCACTCTGTCAGGCCCAATCAAACACATCAACAACATTCACTAATTAAATGACAATTTTAATCCCCTTTTAGCCCCCTCCCCTCCTCTAGTCTCTCCCTCCTCTAGCCCCTCCCTCCTCTAGCTTCTCCCTCCTTTAGTCTTTCCCTCCTCTAGCCCCTCCCTCTCTAGCCCCTCCCTCCTCTAGTCCCTCCCTCCTCTATCCTCCACCCACAACTCACATGTCTTAGCAGCCTCTTCCCAAATGTCTTTCTGTGAGCTCCTCTGGCCACCATTAATTCCAGTCCTCTCTCCGCCATCCCAACCATCCTCATGCAATGATGAATACGACCTGGACCTAGACGACCTTGGGCTATTTCAAAACCACGCCCTTCTCCTATAAATATATATAGCGATAAATTAAGGTGATCAACTATATTCCTCTTTAATTACAAAAACAAAATAAATTAAATAAAAACAGTAATAATACAAGTTCAATTTGATTTATTCACAAACTTCTTTTAAACAATACAGAAGTAAACAACAATGTTTGGCAGTCACTAGAGATCGAACCCAGGACTTGCTTAATACACGAGTGGGCCTGGGTTTAATAAGTTATGTAATCAATGAATAAAAGAATGCTGAAAAATAAATTGTGAACAAGATAAATTTAAAAAAAATTTTTTTTTTTTTAAAAAATCTACACAAGGAATCAGTTGTACAAATGACTATAACTCATAATGTCTGTACAGTGAGCAGAATGAAGTGGGAGTTAACATAGCACTGGGGTGGAGTGGA
>WLWD01000151.1_pt1 | contig 32465 bp, 21 predicted proteins | sample 6712731 | NCBI WGS metagenome assembly WLWD01 (sample SAMN12718690, study PRJNA576275) | sponge metagenome | isolation source: marine sponge | host: Mycale hentscheli | place: New Zealand: South Island, Marlborough, Capsize Point | collected 2014-11-01
GTCACGAGGTTAAATTCTTGTGATAGAGATAAACTCATACAAGATGAACGCCATGATTTGTGATAGCATTGAAGGAGATGTGGGACACATGTATCATGAGCTCAAAAGTGCTTATTTAGCCTCAGCTTGTATGTGCAAGAGAGTTATAGTAGTCGTCCCGTCTGTCACGCTCTGATATTGGAGATTACTAACTATTAACTGTTGATTTAGGTATGAACTTACTCAGAACGAAGATTAGGACCATTCATTGTGCTGTTGTTGTTTTTTTATTTCGGGCTAATTGTTGAGAAAATGCGAAGCTTTCACCACCGCGTAGGTACCAGCTTTTGTGGGTTACGCCCCCTATAGCATCACGTCACAATCACATGAGTAAATAAAATTACCAAGTTCAAAGAAGTTAAATTTCACGTTGAATATGTATACCAGTGAGTGTTTCTGGCTAGTTTAGCATCTTCTCTTATGAAGACAGTGTTTCTATGTACCATTATCATTGCTCGAGCTATATTGTTGCCTGATTAAAATAACTAATAAATATTGCTCGTTCTTTTGGTCTGAGATTATATTGAAATAGCTTGGTAGCTGTGGGGCCAGAAAATTCAGCGAGTGACTCCACCCAGAGGGCGGAGCCACAGAAGCAGATACCTAACAGAGAAGCAAGCAGGAGCAGGCTGAAGAGCCTGAAAGAACTTGTTAATATAATAGAACTCATTAGCAAGTAGTTAGAGAGTTTGTGGGTGGGTGTGTGTGTGGGGGGGGGGAAGGGGGGAACTAATTAGTGGTAGCTCCAAGAACATTCTTGTCCAAGTGTGTGTGTGTAGCGTTTATTAGAGTTTTGTTCTAGAAACTTCCTTTTGTAGGCGTGTCCTGGCCTGTACTATTTAAGGCCAGTCCACGCAAGGTCATAGGTCAAGTCTTTTCTATCCATTTCTGTATTCTATGTCATCATACTTGCGTATTTGAATTAAAACTTAAATCACTTGACGCTTCAGGAGGTAGCTACCTAATCATTCTATCTGGGAGTTGTGATAACTGGAACTAGTGGCAGCAAGTACCAAGGCAGCCCGGTTCCTGTTCCTACATAATCAAGCAGCCCGGAGCGCAGCCTCACAGTAGCGCTGAGGGTTCGCACCTTTGGTGCTTTATTATAATATGCAGTAATAATGCAAAAATCCTAAATTTTTTAATTCATTTTGTGTACTTGCTATAATTTATATATAGGCTGTTTAAAGAAAAATAAAACAAAATACGCATATATATATAATATATATATAGGAACTTTTCTCATTCTAACAGCACATGTTAATTAAAACTTAACCCAACGTTTCAACTTCTTGACGAAGTCCTCTTCAGGGGTCAACTAAAGTTGAACTCTCCGTGGTGATATATTAAACACAATGTAAGCAGCAAGATTACTGGAGGGTATGCATACTGTTTAATATATACTGAACGGTGATTTGCAGGCAGCACAACCAGCATCCTGGAAGCTCTAAACCCATGTCTCTGTTAAACTTGTTGTTGTCAGGTTGGTATGGACTCTTCACTCCATACCATATGAATATTGTGATGCATACACTTTACCTCACTGCTATGTAATTCACACTCTTATTTCTTTCTTTCTAATCCTATCTATGCATTGATCTATATATTCCCAGTTGTGTACATCTTGCCTAATTCATTGCATATAAACCCTTTACCTCACGCATGCGTGAATGGATTGTGAACAGACTATATCATTGTCAGCCACTCCCCTCTCAGTTCAGATTTCCCACGTGTTCAATAAGTTACAACAAGACTTGAGAGTGTATGGGATTTCCCTAGTGGCAGTGACTTTGGAGGGAGGAAAGTGGCCAGAGCTGAGACACCTGCTCTGCTCTACTCCGTTCTACTCCTACCCGTGGGTCGAGGCTACTGAACTCAGGTGTCATCTGTATCTGTGGAGCTTCCTTGATCTTTAACTCACGATTTTTACTGGCTCTGTCTACAACTCCTACCTCTTCCCCTTTAAGTCAATCTCCTCACTTCACTAAGACTAACTGCGACTCATAAGACCAGCACAGCCACACAACTTCTCGAGGGGTCCCTGTTGTTATCCCAGATTTGGTAATGGTCATCAAAATTTAGAAAATATAACTTGATAGTGTTAAGCTAGCCAAATTTCCCATCGTTGCCACAACATCAATCACGAAACATAACACAAAGTGTAATGTTACGTGTGTGCATAGGCAACAAAAAAGCAGAGGATCAGTGCATGTACTTCATTATAAAAAATGTGAAACGTCACATAAGTAGGAAAATAAGTCAAGAGCACATTAACAGTATGGAAGAAGGGGAAAAGCCTCATGGTAAGGTGGGCTTTATAAAGAGTAAGAAAGAGAGTACTGTTAGCCATTGATACAGCTAAATTTTACTGCACAGGATATACAGCGTAAAGTCAGAGTATAGCTAGATACTGTCCTGAGTGGTCATTTTCAATCAAGAAGCACTTTGGCACATATGTACACATGAACATTATCATATATATTTCTTGCACAAGAACAACTACAAACCCTGAATATGTGTCACCTACAATCACTATTTGAATGTCAGACAACTTACAGTCATAAAATTCATATAAGTTTAACCACTCAAGCTACAGTATTATGAAATCATCAAAATAAAACTTGAGCTTTGATTTTATTACATGTATACCCTTATAAACGCTCACCTACATGATAACATAGGAACCATGATAGTGTACGAGTGTGTAAGCATGTATGTATGTATGTATGTGTGTGTATGTATATACGTGTGTATGATATGTATGTATGTATGTATGTATGTATGTATAGAGCTGGGCGGTATACCGGTATTATCGTTGCACCGCGATAAAAAACTGATATTGCCTTTTTTTCAGAAAACTGTTGGGGTCGTTAAACAAATGCATGAACTTCATGTGCACGACAGATTAAAGAAACAGCCACTTCGCGGTTTGCAAACATGTCCGTAATGCGGTACTAGCAAAGTTTTTAAAGTAGCTAGCAGTGGTTGCAAGTTAAAATTCTGTCTAAAGAAAGCCAACATAGTCTTGCCCCACGGACTAACTTTGTCTGGATAAAATTTACTTTGTTAAATATTATTTATGAAATATCATATATCGCTCTATCGCGATAATGCAGGTAAGTATCATATCGCCTGTGATTATCCAATATTGCCCAGCTCTGTGTATGTAAGTATGTATACATGTATGTATGCATGCATCTATGCATGTATGTATGCATGTATGTATGCATGTATGCATGTATGTATGCATGTATGTATGCATGTATGTATGTAAGTATGTATGTATGTATGTACACTCAATCCCCTCTTAACCAGGCACCGTGGGACCCGAGGGTGTCTGTATCTCAGAAATGCCAGCTACAAGGGAAATTCGTAGTTTTCTCCAACATTATTCAATAAGTTTCAGGCTTTTTCCAAGCATTAAGTACAGTCCTCTTTCACTTGCAACCCTTAGTAGGCTTCTCTACAATTTTATGGAACCAGAAATAACCGGCTAGTGCTGACACAATTGGGTAATGGTGGTCAAATTAGCGAAATTGTGAGGCAAGAATTGATTAATTGAGTGGCTAACTTGTGCCCTGCCCTGTAAAGAGGCGTGCCTGTAATAGAGGTATTTGGATAAAATAGGATTGAGCGTACGTATGTAAGTAATGTTTTAACAGTGCAGACCTGTGTATGTGTGTATGTAGATACAAACTAGTGTACTATGTGTTTTCATAAGCACTCTGAATAAGTCCACAGTGAGTGCACCTTTGCTATTACAAATATTTTATATATATATTACTAAATACACGTACACACGCACACAATTTAGTGAGATATGGAGAAACTTAATATATTGAAGGGCCAAGTAGAATAAACTGGCGGTTGAATCAGAATTCTACAGATCAGAAATATCTCATCAGGAGTGAATTTTAGCTCACTGGCCAAGGTTCGTAAGTACAAATCTTGTTGCTATTAAATACGTATGTAATGTATTAGCACTACATTTTTAAATTAATGCTAGTATGTGTCTCACTATCATCATCCCCTGCTCACTTTCTTTCAACAGTATCTTCGGCAGATTGTACAACATAAAGAGAGAGGGCCGAGTAAATGAATCGCTACTTTCTAAATGTACCACAAATTACACGGCCGGCTGACCAAAATAGCATTTCTCCTCTCAAATTTAATATTGAGAGGACATCATGTCTGTTAAAATTTCACTTCTTATCAGAAGCCTGTATAGACATGTACTATTAAAAACAAATGGGTGCATTAATTTTTGAGTATGTGTGTGTGTTATTTGTGTATCGATATACAGGATTTCAACGAATTGCTCGTAAAGTGACTAGAGCCCAAATTTTTCCATCGCACCCTATATATTTCAGGTTGTCTAACTGTGCATTAAATGAAAATATGTATGAGTTAGTCACTAGAGTATGTATATATATAATTTACCTTGAATAAAAGGTAAAAAGCCTCTTTTCTTATTAGTGTAGGTTAAAAGTTATTCAGGAGTTCCTCACCTCTTTTATTGAAGTCCAAGAGTAGCTATTAGCACACTCTTCACGGAGGAACACTGAGTCTTCTTTTAATGATACTTTTGGACATGTGTTGACCCTGTGGAGTTGGGTTTCACCTCCTACTTCACAACCCTACATACAGAGAGTCACAAGTAAAATTAGCTTAAATACAGTTCAATTAAACTCAAGATCCTTAGATTGGAGTTTGTGCTCTGCATTATTACATTCTATAACACATTCATACATTAGACATTTTGTAGCCAGGCTACTTTAGTAGTGCATAAGTAGTTGTTCAAAATTTATACCTTCATCAGGGTATATTATCAAGGGTAAAATTTCAAGGTCTAACATTTTCAAAATTTCAGGGGGCAATCAGTGTTGAATCAGCAATTTCCGTAAAAATATGGATGAATCAGTAAGGTGGGAGGCTGTTCTATGGACACTCCACATATGTTAAATTCCCTTCACTAGTGTTCACCTGTCCCAAACTCCGTTCCAGTGATGAACTCCACTCTGAAGTCAAATCTCTTCTCTCTCTCTCTCTCCCCCCCCCTCCCCCTCGACATGTCGAGACAGAGGGGCACAATTTAGGTAAATTGATAGACCAACCAGAATGACAACAGGGCACCAAGTACTGTCAACACTATTTCTCATACAGTACAGCTTAGTTAAAGAGACATCAACTGTTGTATATTATTGTATATATTAATTTTAAAAGAAAAATGGCTTATAGTTTTCATTAAAAATTCCTCACTAGCAAGTACAATACAGTTATGGTGCAACAATGAAGACCACAGAAATTTGATTCAGTAGCTAATGGGCTTATTAGAAACTGCAAAACAAAAATGAGAGAAGGGTACTAACATACTTGCCCTATGCTACTTGAGGCACTACTGAAGAAATACCAGTCTTTGAATTGACCAATACGGTTGTTCAGTTTTACACCGCTTTAGTCTAGTGCGGACAGCAACAGAGTACACTATAAGCGTACCAGTTGTGTTTTCACTCACCGTAAAAATCCATGAACGCCAGTAAGAGCAGAACCAGAAGAGGAGATACACAGGCGTATTATCACTCTTGCTGTAGAGAACTTCTGTGGTATCAGCAACCCTTTACCATTTATGATCTGGTGTTTTAAAATTAAACCCTTTACCAATTTCGAGTTTGAAACCTAGCACTATCGACCTTTTACCTCAGTAATCAGGAGTGTTAGAAGAGGTGGTGGTAAAGGGTATCAACACAATATGCGTGCCGTACACGCGGTAGTGGGCACAGTGAAGATTAAGCTAATTTCTGCCTTGTGTGATCTTACTAGACTGATTTACAGGCTGCGACAGCAAGTAGAGAGCGCGGTGTTGTTCACTTTTTGAGTAAGTATGTAATTAGTGATATCTAGGTGATTCTTTAAGTGTTATTGGATCTGTGGATGTAGGATTGTAATTTGTACAAGTCCTTGATCACCAATACTAGTGTTTGAAGTATTACCGTTGAGTTCATTACCTTGTTTCTTTGTTAATGCAGGAATGAATTAAAGAGGTTGCAGAGATGAACTTGAGATATTGCAGAGATGGAGCCAAAGTTCAGGAACTGTTGTCTGATGCATCATTTTTTTCATTTATTTGTACATGGTCATAATTATTTATTCATATTCTGGTAACAATGGATAAATTTTGAAGGTACAGGATTTGTGTAGAACAGGTTGCACAAAAAGTGCAGTTTAACTTCAGGATTGCTGCAGGAAAGGTGTGTGAAGAATAGTTGCTTTGTGTAGGAAAGGTGCATAAAAAGTGCAGTTTTTGAGTACAGGAAAGCTGCACATTTTCGCACAGACAGCTACCTAGAATGTACAGGAATGGTTCAGTTTTAATTCAGGAAATATGAAGGAAATGTGATATGATATATGCAGTACAAACCTTATGGCATGTAAAGGAAATAGTGCAGTTTATGTCAAGGATATGTTCAGGAAATAGTGAAGGAAAGTACGCCCTATACAGTACCAGGAATGGTTACCACCAGCTCATCTGTCCTGAAGTTGGAAATGTGAAGGACATGTGATCTGTGAGATAGCTATACTTAACCTTTCCTATAGCAGGAAATTCCACTTTTCTTCCAGTGTATTGGCTAATAAGTTTCCTTCTCCTGCTCTCTTTTTTTCTGAAAAATCTGAGCTTTTCTTATACCCCATCTGTCCTTTCTTCAGTTCTTGTTCTTGAGTCATGGAGTCCCCTTTCCCTTTTCTATCTATCATTGAATTGATGTTTCAGTAGATTCTTCTATTGAGCGAAATATATGAAGTTCCTCCACAAGCAAAGTCCTCCATTCTAAATTTTGGTCTTTTATGAATTAAGTATGGTCATAACAGACCTTAAATAAGTACATGATATTGTGTGAAAAATTTGAAACCACATATGTCACTAGTAATGATCTCTACATGTCTTATTATGATAAATTTTTTAATGATCTCAAATAAAAAAAAAACCGATTTACTGGTAATATTTTACTCAAACAAACATTATAAGCCGAAAATATTGAACTTTTTTACTAATATTTATGTGGATATTGCCTTTTTTAACTTACAAGTAGAGATCAACATAATTGCTGTAATTTTTAAATTTTTTCTCCTTATTCTAGATGCTTTTGAATAATGGACTAAGCTACATGAAGAACTTGAATGTAGTCAATTATAGCTTAACTAGGTCCCAGGCCGTACCCTATGGCATGCTCCATATACATCTCTAGGTGTTGGCTTTCATTAAATTTTGTGTTTATAAACAACAAGAGATAGGTGATAATTTATGCATAACAAAGAGAAAACTACTACAATAATAACACGAAATGTAACTAAAACTGATTTATTGTTTCATATTCTGCGTCAGTGTTTTTCTCCTCAATTTTCACTGTACTGGGAGCATAAGCTGGACATGGAGTTGTTGCCACATCATTTTCAGTATCGGTGAGATTAGTTTCCACTACTGTCTTGCTGTACTTCTCTATATATTCATATTCATGGGAATCAACTCCTTCGGCATCAAGTGAAATAGAAGTGACTGTGTCTCTAAGTAGTGAATAAATTGATCAGATATTTGAGTCAACATTATCTTAATTAAATTGTTAACTTACTTAGCACTTTTACTATTCCGACTTGTTTTGATGGAAAATGCTATAATTATGCCAATAGTTACCATGATTATAATAATTATTATAATAACTATGACAGCCAATACTATAATATTCACTGGTAGAGCACCATTCTTCTCTTCATTTTGACTGCATGGTGATAAACTAGTCGATGATACGATGCAGAAACTTTGTATGGTTAGAAGAGAAAATTGCACAGGAATAGATGTTGTCTCCTGAGACAAGCCTTGAATTATACTAGCAAGTTGGGAGACATTAGCATGTCTTGTGCCATGTAGTTGTACTTGATAAGTTACAGCATTAGGAGAAGATGGATCACAAAGGAACACTCTGTCTGTGAGTTGAGAGGTAGTGAAGTCACACCCACATTGAAGTGACACTAGATTCACTAATGGCATTACTATATCAGAGTCCTTCAAGCTGAGCTCATTGGTCTATTCAGGAATTGTCATAGCAACAGTAACAAATACTTCAGCTAACAAACTTACCTTCCAAGTATCGCAATTGGAAACACCCTCAAGCAAAATCTGTAAGTATATGCCTGCATATAGTTTAATAATAGTAATTATATTATTGGCATTAAAATTGTATACTATGAATTTTGTATATTGTGCACATTAACCTTTATGGAATAGGGTTCTAGACTAATCCAGATGATGGTCATAAAAACAGTGAGGATTGCTAAAATTAGTATAAATTGTGATAGGATATTATTTATTTGAATAATGGTTTTTGGATATATTATCAACTAGAAGTATACCACTACAGTGACGCTTGATGTAAAACTTCTGAAAATTAAGAATGCTGGTCTAGAATCCATTCTTATAATTATATATTTACCTCACTTACTCTCTTTCTTACTGAGTCATTACAGCTCTTCATAACCTTTCTTCTATTCAGCACTTCTCGAGTAAGTCATGGATTCTCTTCCTTTGTCTATCTCCTGCATTTCTGGCACTCAGTGGTTTTGTCCTTTTCATGATTGTAAACTTAGGCTTTATGAAATAATTGCCTTCTCAGTCCATTTTTTTGCCGGCACATAGCAACAATTGGTCATCATCAGTTTCTAATCACCTTTGTTTCATTAATTGCTTGCCAACACTTTACCCATTCAATATGAGATGACACTTTACCAATAAGGGAATCAGGCCATGAATTATTCACAAATACAAACACTGTCATTTGTCGTTGTCGTTTTTGATGCACAATGTATTATTTTATAGATGTAGTAACTTGTGCGGAATGTTTCTGTTTGGCTTGGTTAAGGCATTTCTTCAAGCAATATAATCATTAAAAAGGTAACTATCTATATTAAGTAACTTTACAATATCATCTTTCATTCTAAAGTGCATCATGAAAATTCTGATTATTTTCTTCTAGTGTTTAACAATGCTGGTTAGGCTCATTTGTCATTTATAGTGATGGTAGTCATTTGCAAATGGGGGAAAGTTTATTTAGATGACACTCACTTGGTACAACTATTGTCTTAGAAGCAGAATTCATAATTTTTAATTGACTGTTTTCTCTTTCGATCATAACATCCACATTACAATCATAATCTCCTTCATCTCTGCTCTTGTCTAGAGAATTGAATATTACACTGGTATGATATGACATAGGCCCCACTTCTTGTGGCATTGTAATAGTTCTTCTGTTGTCTTGAGTGAGTGCTGTGTTATATGTTGGATGTTGTCTAAGACAGAAACTGAAATATCTATAGCACATGTTAGGTTGAGTTGAAGTCCAGAATAAAAGTTGAAATTGATAGGGTAGCCTCTGATAGTGACGGAAACTACTGGAACTGGAACTAAATGAGTATAGGCAAGAACACAACAATAAACAACTGATCAGTTAATGTAATTGTCTTACCTTCCAATGTAATACTATAGTTAGCACTAGAACAATGATTGTATATGCCACTTCTTGTTATTTCAAGACAAACAGTGACATTGTACTCCCCTATTGTCTCTCTAGTTAAGGAACATAATCTTAGTGATGCTGATTCTAAATATTGACCACTCTCTGTACTGACTGTGTTGTTTTCTCTGGTCCATGTGTATGATACTGTAGCATTCAAGTCAGTACCTGTTAATAGAGTAGTACTAGCAGATAGAATGAGTCCATCATCTTGTCCACACAATTTTTTTTGTGTTTGTGTTGTAATATTGAGTTGAGGATACTCTTCCACGTTAACAAATATAGTTTCGTTAGCAGCGACTGGTAAGATATATGTATTCTGAGAGTTCAGAGAAACAGAGAATATATAGAGTCCTCCATCTGAATAGTTATTTCTCAATGTAGAGAATAGTAGAGTGCTAGAGTAAATATTCTGTTGAGTTATAGAGTCAGATACTGAGGTGGCTTCCTCAAATTCTGTACTGCCATCTTGTCTTGTCCATCTCCCAGTGAATTGAATTGGAGTATTCACAAAATGTGAGTTTACAGTAGAAGTACCGATAAGACTAGCACTAGTGCCTTGTATAACACTTCCTACAGTTTCTATGGTAATTGATGGTGTAGCTGCTATAAAGTATATATATTATATATATACATATATTATATATTATTATAAATTAAAGATGAGCTACCTAAATATTCATTGAAAACATGCACCATCTTTTTTCAGGTCAGTTAATTGATGTTTCAAATTTTGACATTCTGATAATTGAGGTTGTATTATGTAAGACTAAAATGCAGAGTGTCAATATATTTATATAATATATATAATATATATATATGTAACAATTCTCAAAGTTCTCACTTTCCATTCAAATGCAGTGTTGCAGTAATTTTAAGGTAAATTGTGTCATTAAAAGTGGCATGGTAAAATTGCAGAGAACTAGCATTATGATAAATCGAAGTAAAGTGTCCTCATGCATTAGCATTCGCAGTTAGTTATATAGTTATGAAGTAAACAGTATTTAGTGTGCTACATTGAAATCATGCAAATTTCCATGGTACTGCATTCTAATGTTTTTAGTACAGAAAAATATGCTAAAACTGTACTGAACTGAAGTAACTAAGATGTATATGGAATATTGTGACCACTCATCTTGCCTTAGTGAACCTTGGTGTGCAGCTCGGGGAACTTGTGAGAAAGAAGGTGAACGAGAATTACTGATGTCATTTTGGTGGTGCAATTTGGTTACAGATATTGTAAATGACTTGATTGCTAGCACTTCTTCCTATAATAGTCATGGTCGAGATCATAGTTTTTACTATATTCTTTCTCCATTGTCATTGTTAATTCTTGTACACTAAGGTTCACTAAGGCAACATGAGCGGTCAAAATGTTCGGTGTACTCATTAGTTACTTCAATTTCATTTGTAGTATAGTTTTTGCATATTCTTCTTGGACCAATCAAATTGAGGTATCCAGTCCTGTTCTGTTCTAAATATATGAGCACCAGTTCCATTTTCAAGACACCAAGCTATGTGTAGTGATTTATGTTACGGCTGTTAATGTCATAAACTAATTGTTCATAAAGTATATTACACAGCTTCATTTTTTTGTTATCCCCTAATATAATAATATGGTCGTGTGAGTATTACTAGCTCTCTATAAATTTGTGTAATATACTGTCTTGCTTCATTGTGCATGATCACTTACAATAGAAACTTACTTGCAACATATAATGAAGTAGTTATGTTGTTGAACACTGCTGGAACATCAGAAATATTAACACTAGCTCTGCATTGATACTGTCCAGCATGTGATGTCAGTAGAGGATTAAAGGAAACATTCAGTGTAGAAACAGTTCCTGAGACTACTGCAGTCATCTCAGTAGAATTTAGATCATTAATTGTCGAGTCACCTACTTTCATCCATTCAATGTGAGGATTAACAATGAGGTTCTCTACTACAGTTACTATACAGGAAAGTGAGACTGTCTGCCCTGCCTCAGAAATAGGAGCTGGTAGAACTGATATTTCAGGAGGTGGCAATTCTAATATTATATAATGAACAATAAATATAAAACATTATTATAAAGCTGTATTATTATTACCTGTTAACTGCAGAAAAAAAGAACTTGATATACTTTTTCTGCTAGGAGAAATAAATGTGGAGTCATTATTAGACACAATAATTGATATAAACGTATAAGTTCCATTATGGATTGGTAGTAAAGGTCTAAATATAACATATGATTGGTTGGTATTTGTGATATTAACTGCATTGGTGTCTGGTCCAGCGATACTGATGTTGAAGGAGACTGGAGTATCCACTAGTTGAGTGTCATAATTAACTACACATGTTAGAGTGAGTGTAGTGCCCCAATAAAATGGTGGATCTCTACTTTGAGTCAGGACAATAGAATTAGCTGGTGGTACTATCACACAATAACATTAACATTATAATAATAACAATTATATTTATGACATAAATTTACTCACGTTGAACATTGAGGGTGACACTCCTAGCGACCTGATGATCTACTACTACTCCAGGAATAGTCATATTCACTACACAAGTGTATGTTCCAGCCTGGGAAGGTCTGACACGAGTAAATGTCAGAGAACTTGTTATGACTAGATCAGTTGTGCTAGTTTGATATCCAGCTATAATTATATCTGAAGTTGTAGATATAATTTCATCTCTATCTCTTAACCAAAATATTTCCATTGTAGTGGAAGGTGATAAAGTACTTTGTCTTGAAGCATTACAGAAGAAAATAGAGGTTTCTCCTGCAAGAACTTCAATGACTTGTGGCTGTGCTTGAATAATTTGTGGAGGAAAAGCTGAAAAATGCAAATAAATAAATTATATAAATAAATAAAATACAATACCGAAATAGTAATTACAGTTACACACTCATATCACAACAAAATGATCGATTTTAAACAATTCTCAATTAAAGTGATTTCAAGCAAAATAGTTTACTAACTACTTTAAGTAGCTAATTGAATTTATGGGTTTTTTAAACTTTTTGGCTCAAAATAATCAATGTAAATTCATTGTTAGAAAGCTCTGTATAATTTTTATAAAATTTTATAGAAAATATATAGTGCTTTCTAAAAATGAACTATAAAGGCCTCCCTATGGTATGACTCACACACACTTACACATTTATTAATGTATGGACAAAGTGCGCCCCTCACATTTACTAGCTTCTACATACTCACAGCCAATTACACATTTTCTATGTGTTGAAATTAAAATAGCTAACTTAAAAAAGTCGAATTCTATTTCCAGAGATCAAAACTTTTGACCATTTGCACACTCCAATGATAGAATACCAATCTAAGTAGTCATGCATACTTACCTTCTACAATAACAATTCTTGTCTTGTTTGTATAAACACCAATAATATACATTGTTGATAGCACATTAAATTCTACTGAATAAGATTCTAGAACATTTTGTGTGTCTTGCAAATCAACTGTTAAAGTAGTAGAATACGCAATTGGATTAGTGCTACTACGTGTGACTTCAGTGGTGTTGACATTTCTCTGACTTGTCCAGGAACTGAGTATTGTAAGATTAGTGTCTACTGCACTGTTGAAAGTAGCTGTGGCTGTGAATGTGAGAGTAAGACCAACATGGAAGTCTTCATTCACAGGACTGCCAGTAATAGCTATAGTAGGAGCTGGAACTAAACCAGAATAAAAATTGTTAAACTAATTGTACTACGTATTTACAGCTTTCACCTACCGTCAATCATAATAATTGAAGTGTTATTACTACTAATTCGTAAATTTGCATCAGTGTCCATGACACTAGCTCTACAAACATAGCTTCCTCCATGACTGGTGTGAAGTGGATTAAATGATAGAGTCAGTGAAGTAGATGGAGAAGAGCTACTCAATAGCATATCATCTAAAGAACTATCATTTAGTACAAGTCCACTTGGCCCCACCCACTCAATAACTGGAGCCTGTCTGAGGTTTTGATTGAGACTAACATCACATGTGACAGCATACATTTCACCAGCAGTAGTAGAACCAGAACTACTGATCCTAACTTGTGGAGGATCTGGAACTGAATTAAACAGAAATAACATTCAGAATCTTTAATAGAATGATCCTAACTTAAATTTATTCAAATGAGCTCAATGCACTTACATTGTGAATTAATGAAAATCGATGTAGTTCCAGCATTACTTCTCTGAAGAGTGTTTTGAGATTCTGAGATAGTGACATTACACCTAAAGAAAGTGTCCACACTACTCAGTGGAGAGAGAGTGAGAGTAGACAAATTACTTGTAGTAGATGAAGTTATAATACTTCTACCACCATTTCTCACTTCAGAGCAATCTCTATCAATCCATATAAAAGAATATCTTAGCTCTCCAGTATCCACAATATCTCGGTTGATGCTGGCTGAACAGGTAAGAGTGATGTTATCTACTCCACCCACTAGCAGCAAGTCAGGTGACATAGTAACAGAAACATCAGGAGCAGGAACTACCACACAAACATGTTTAACAAATATAATTGCTAAAATAAATCTGCTTTTTTAAAGTGAAAATAATTTTGTACAATGTGGCTGTGGTTAATAGTCTAATAAATATGTTCTACACAACAGTTCATTGATGGTCAGCAAACTTCAGAAACAAAAAAATATGCGTCATGTGTCATGCACACATATTACGATGCAATACTTTATTTTATTGACATAAGTTCATCATAATAATTATTACATGACTTTAAGTGAAGAAAATTTTATGAGCTGATCAAGTTCCTTAGTATTTATTTTTTCTTTATTAAGTCATTCTGGTGCTGGTATAAAAGAGAATGCGGAGTGTTTTAAAAATCAGACAAATAAAATACAACTAAATCAAAAAGCTAATGACATGAGCAATACTTAAAAATCTTCATTGATGGCACTAAGATGAAGAATTCACTTGAAAATTTTAAGAAACTGAACAATAGGGTCTATAGTAAATATAAGTATTATGTAATAAGTGATGTAAGAAACCCATACTTGTTACATGAGTCAGAGTGTGATATGGTGAAATATTTCATAAGCAGCAGGATAATTTATTTTCACGAGCGAGAGGTGAGTGAAAATATAGCCTGAGAGTGAAACATCTAGCCATATCACTGTGACAAGTATTATAAGTGGTTTGTTTCACACTAGATATCTTCACTTCTGCAGTTATGACTAGGACTGATAATTCACAGCACGGGTCATGTACCTAATGATATCATTGTGAGAATATCCAGGGTGGAATTAATATATAGTACTTATTACATGAGTCAGAGTGTGATATGGTGAAATATCTAACCAATATCACTCTGATGAGTGTAATAAATGGTTTATTCCACACTAGATATCTTCACTCTTTTTTTGTTGTTGTAATCCTTGGTGTAAAGTTGGATGTAGAACTCACTAGGGGCTCCCCACAACCAGTGCTTATATTATAGCAGCTGCTCTAACCTGGCTAGGTAGGCTCCACTAGGGTAAAAGTAGCTCTAAAAATCCTGAAAAGGTACGCCAGTTCAGGTTCGGTTGCTATAACTACTCTGGTAATGAGCTTACACAATACAGCCATTAGATAACACTATGTGATAACATGAGTTATCTCAAGGATCATGTACCAGAAGATAACATTGTGAAGATATCTAGGGTGGAATAAATTTTTTATATATATATAATTATAACAATAGCAATACTATTCGGATATTTTACAAATTAGAATATCTGTCGTGGTAACAATGAATGTACAAACCACTAACTAGTGATGTGCTTGAGCACAAAATGGCGAGCGAGCCTAAAGACTATTGAATGATTTTGACTTCTAACACTGAAGCTACTGAAAATAAGGTCCAGTTTTTAAATTTCGCATACACGGTAAAGGGATTTCAGTGCCATAGTAACAACTCTCTGCAACCGCTTGAATTGAAGGAAAAAAACAACAACAAAACAATACACGTTATTTAAAAGTTTTCTTTGTGATATTCTTTAGCTAAGTAATGGTTGTAACACACAATGCTTTGACACAACTGCACATGCACCTACACAGATTTACCTTCGCAGTAGTCTAGTGGACAATGTATTTTCAAGTAAATACTGTTGCGCACGGCTTATAACCATGACAAAGAGCGCATTGACTTACCACCGCCACTAACTCGAATAGAAATGGAAGTCCCTTAAGTTTTCAAGTTTTAACTGCACCCGCAAAGAATTCAAAACGGTAAACAATTCAATTTCTAGGGTGATACGGGTACTGATCGATAAACCAGAGGATTCTGTTTAGTGCAATTTGGGATGGGGTCGACCACGTAACTAACACAAAAACGCGAGGGTCAAAGTACAAAATGACATACGTACGTCCAAACATATATACAAATAAATAAACATCCCCGATTTTCGATTGTGTTACCCCTGTAAGTGTCTCGCTCGCTACGCTCGCTCGCCAATTATGAATTTCCTAAGCTAATACATGAGATCTTACCAGCAACCTATTGGTTAGAGTAAAATATAAATCAAAACAAAAATCTTGTTTCATATTGAGTGAAGAATCAACTTAATATGGAGGTACTCATGGTTCACCATTATTTATCATCTCAAGAATACAGTCTTATTTGATGTCTATGGGAAACAAAAAAGATAATGAAAACTATTGAATTATACACTTTAGTTTACCAAATCCTTGTGCCAGTTTTTCTTTAAACTAGTTATATATGAGAGTCTGTGATTTGACAGTAAAGAGGACATTCTCTGAGAGCTATGGACAATATTAATTAAAGAAACTCATAACCTTAATAACACTTTGATTTACCCAATTTTCTAAAACTCAGAAGAATTATTTAATAAAGAAAGAAAAGTTAACAAATACAACCATCTCAACTGCACTAACTTTGAGGTCTAATCATAATTGTCTCCTGAATCATTTGTGTCCTGCTTCCAACTGGAGTAAATATTGATCCTAGGCAAGTGTAAGTCACTGGATGAGATGCTCTCAATGGACTAATATTTAACACAGCAACTGCCCTATCAGTAGTAGTAGTAGTTTCAATAGATCCTGGAATGCTTGTAGTAGTAGTCCATGTAGCCATAGGAGATTGAGTTAGTCCAGAGAACAACTCAAATACTACACATGTCAAGTTCAGTTCTGATCCTATTATCATATTTCCTGAAGTAGTCACATTGGCTCCAATAGATGGAGATGGAACTACAGAATAATAATACAATAACATAACATTGCAAATACAACAACTAACAATATTGACTGCAACAAAATAGAAAGTTAGTGTTTTTAAGTTTGTGTAAGATGCTGTGTAACTTTTCAGTGTACAAGAAAATAAGAAGTTTTGATTGTTCAATCTCTTATTTCCAATACAATAAAATTTTAACCCTACAGTTGTGGGCCAGGGTTATTTAGGCTTGGGAAAGTGTGACGGTAGCACTAGTAGCTAAGGTTAGGATAGAAACCATCACAGTTGGTGGCAAAGGGAGCTTTGTTCTGTTTTCAGTTTGACAATTTGGCCATTTTTGACTTCTCACATTAGTCAATACAGTCGTGTTACTACTTTGACCTTAGATCTGCGTTAAACTACTGCTATCAAACCAACTCTGATAGACTCTGATTGATTGAAATTACTTGGCAACTGTGGTTGACAACCATTCATGTTCAATGAACAGTTGAATTGTTTGTTTACATGTTGCATGCTATGACTATAACTTATAATATTGTGTCAGTGGCTCAGTCTAGCTGAGGTTAGAATAGCTTGTGGTATCTTACACTACCACATAACTGGAAGAATCACACAAACGAAAGACTTATTTATGTGTGTCTATGCAGCCTGCAATTTTCTCACAACTATTTCATCATTTTGTGTTTTGTGATGTGTGCATTTTGCGCGCCTCAGATTGGTCATGAACTTCGGCATCATCCAGTCATTCACTTCTTATTGTCATAGTATTAAAAAGTACAAAATGGCAGTGAAAAACTAAATGAACACCACAGAATTTCAATTGTGTAAACCCTGTAAAGTGTCTTGCTCGCTTGCCAGCTAACAAATATCCCTGATTTGCAATTTGCTACACCTGTATAGTGTCTTGCTTGCTCGCCAATATTATATATATAATATATGGTCTGGGCATGAGCAAGACACAGCAGCCCATATTAAGGAGTAATGCAGAACTCTAATTAACACTTTCTAGTCTCCCACTGTATGTCTTCTTACAGGAACCCACTGTTGTGTGTTTAATGTCAAAATCCTGCCAAAATTTTATTGCTCAGAGCATTTTTTCTGCTCAGGTCTGTACTGATATTGTCCTCTCTTAGTCTACACGCTATGCTCAGTGTTCAGAGCTTCACCCAGACCTATTATATAAATATGTAAATTATATAGTATTCATATTGTACGTTTATGATATTCTATATTTATTTCATGTTAGATATCTTCACATTGCAATTTTTAGGCACATGACCCTGAGCTATCTCATGGTGTCATGCACCTTTCTCTATACAAATTATCTAACAACAAAGCAGCTGCAAGAATATCAGCTGGGCATGTTGAAGAACCCCTTTGAACTAACACAGCCAAGTTTACAAGCTGAATTCCCACCCTAGTACAAACTACTGCAGTGAAGATGTCTAGAATTGAATAAATCACTTATTACACTCAGTTTGTGATATGGCAAGATATTTTACTCTCAGACTTTATTTTTACTCGCCTTTGGCTTGTGAAAATACATTAGCCTGCTTGTGAAATATTTTGCCACATCACGCTTGACTCATGTACTGTCAGTTCAAGCGGAAATATTAGATGTTTGCATGTATTTTTCTTGTCTACGATCAAAAAGTGATCAGTCACAGGCAGAGATTGCAAGACAAGTTACAATTCTTGACACTACTTACCAAATACAGTCAATGAAAGGGTTTGGTTAAACACTCCAGAGTTTGCTCTAGTGATATAGCAAGTAAATCCATTACCATGAAGTGAGACACTATCATTAACCAGAGGGATATAATAATCTGACATGGCTACTGATGTAGCTCTAGATAACACAACTCCATCTCTAGTCCTCCATTCTATGAGTTCAGCCACGCCAGGAACATTCACACAAGTGAGAGTAGCAGGTTGTCCCACAGTCAGTGGAATAGGAGGAGACACACTAACTTCCACACCTAAAAATAATTAAAAAATTAATTAATTCATTAATTGAATTAGAAAAAAATGCATGAAAATATTGCAATTCCTAAGAATACCTCGTGATAATTGAAGTTAACTTATTACAAGTCATGAGTGTGATATGCTTAAGTATATCCAAAACTAAGGATAATTTTTCAACTATTATGTTTAAGTACATGATAACATGAAAAGTACAGAAGAGGCAAAATTGGAATGTCTGGAGAATATTCAAAACACCAGTATGTAGCAACAAAGTTAAAACTATATATTGCTGAGCTTAATACCTCGTTTAGGACCTTTACTTGATCTAACCATATTTATGATGACCAACTTGAATCTACAACATAAACTATTTATGAGTCACTGGAAGTTGCCAGTCCCAGTGCGTAGTCTTATGCTGTGTGTTGGCATTATTTTAGCCAGATCAATATGAAGGTACAGCGAGCGTTACTATGAATAAACTGAGATATGTCACTTGTAATGTTTCAAAACACATCATGTGATTAATGTGGTATGTTTTAGCGATCCGAGCAAGACTCTCACTAACGAGTCTCAATTGAGATTTTGGTATATATATATGGCAAAGTTAAAAGAGGTGAATGAGTATCCACACCGGAGGCTACTTAAAAATGTATACATTAGCGCGGGCACTATAAATTTAGGAGAAAAGAAAAGACTTTGATATAATGCCAGGAGAACAAAGAATGGGAAAGAGCTAAGAGAAAGAAGAGGGGGAGACGTTCGCAGTTAGATCTTGCAAACTTAGAGTAAAGTTCATTTTCTATTCCATTAGTGGCAGTGGTAAATTCTTATTAATGCGCTGCCATGGTGCAACAGAATTGTACTTAATTGAAAATTCATTGTCCAATAGTCAAGTCACTTAGAGAAAGCATACTAGAGATCTGGCACAATAGAGCATTTTCAATGGAGTCAACTTTTGAAAGGCGAATAGAAACAGAATCCTTTGGTTTAGTGATCATTACCAGTATCATTTCAAGAAATTTAATTGCGTGCCCTTTGAAAACCCATATCCAATAATCGTCAAGTCACGAAAATAATACAGTGTAAATCTTGTGCTTGTGTCAGTGAACAAGTGTGTATGCATGTGTAAACCTTTGTGTGTTGTCAAAGAATAGCACAAATAGATCTTTATTTTTTTTAAACAAACCAGTATAGATTATTTGTGGTGAGCATTTAAATTTCAGTCCGACCAGCTCGCTTGCTACTTGTGCTGAAGCACATCACTAGTTAAATGACAACAAAGTTCAACTTTAGTTTACACTTGATCAAATTTGGTCATACCCTGCTGTCCTCAAGAAATATTTATCATAATGTCTTTGCCTTGAATTAATTTTGGTCTTCAGGCAGATGAATCAGGATAATAATATCTAAGATCAAAATAATGTAGTGCTGCCAATTTATTAAGCCATTTCAAAGTTTCATTCAAACTTGTCAAATGGAGCAGGTGTGAGAAAAAGTCTTCCTAGTGTATTATATTATTACTGAGACCAGTGCATAATGAAGAACATTCTGTAATCTTGGAATAAATCAATGAGAGTTTTGTCAAGGAACTGAATGAGTATGATTTAGTGAACATTGAAATTTAACTATTTTCATTTTTTTTTATTATTTCAAATGAGGATTTAATTCATATTATAATCATAAAAGAGGGTAAGGCTAACCTTTAATATTTGTCGGTACCACCTACGATTGCTATCATAACATTATATCATAATAGCGAATAAAACATTGACTTTGCCCAAGACTACTGGTATGAATCACTAGTGGCAAGTTGGAGCACAAATTGTAAGTGAACCTCCTAGTTAGGTTACATAAAACTACCGTATTGTGATTAATTTTAACCTCTAACGCTCCAACTACTAAGAAATTGTCGAGTTTTAAATTACGTACAAGTAAGGAACAACACTGTTGCATAGGGCATATAACTATGACAATAGTACATTAATTTACTACCGCTATTCATCCACTGTAAATACATTCTGTGATTTTTTAAAAGTGTAAATCTATTTTTAAATGTTTTAAATAAATTAAAGGCTTCAGAGTTATGCAAAATCAAAGTTGCACGAATGACCACCATTTCTAGAATTTTTGTAACTACATATCAAGAAATCTACTAAATTAGCCTTAATTACTACTTATTTTATAAACCAGCTCATTGTTATTCCATATTCTACCTACAACTGCAAGGTGTTAGAGCAATTAAGCACAGCATACATTTCAATTCGAGGTTTACTTTATAGTTGAAGAAAACTCTCAAGTCAAAATGACCTATAAAATAATATATTTTATGCTTTGTTAATTGGTCTTGACTAAAACTCATACAAAAATGTATTTCATAGTTTACCTGAAGAAAATACTAATTTCTTACCATTAATTAGAAGTGGTCCACTACTAGAAGTTCTTCCATTGCCATCAATAACTGAACATTCAAATGTTCCAACAAAGTTAGAGATATTACTACCAGAGAGAACATATGTTGTAGAAACTGCCAATCGGTCAATCACAGGACTTGCTTCAATAAAAGTAGTGCCAGAAATTATTGGTATATTATTTTTAGTCCACCAAATTGATGTTACCAAGCCTCCATGAATAGTGCATATCAACTGCAGTGACTGATGAGAAAAGTGAAGATTAGCTGTTAAATCTAAACATTACATAGAAATTAATTGAGTTTGTACAAAATCAGCTTAGAATTTGACGCTTCCAAATAAGATAGGGGAAAGCATAAAAGAAGACAGAAAAATAGTCTAAAATTGGAACAGCTGTACACATAAACATTATGGTAAACTACATTTTTAATTCTATATTTTATATTAAAATTTTTTTGGAATAATTTTATTCATAATTTATGCATAATATATTGAGCACATTATATAACAAAGCTAAAAATTAAACCTAAATATTAAATTAGTGCATTAATCATGCCTTAAATTATAGTGCATTATGTCCAAAACTTATTTATACATTCAAGCCCTCTCTAGTATAACTACAAAACAGTTGCCACAGTATAGAGCTTCCAATTATCATAGTTAGGAAGTTACAATTCGCAAGTTTTACCTGCCCCCATTATCTTATACACACAAGCCATGCTCATTTCAACAATTCATTAATTCCAGGCCTTTTTTCTTTTTATCATTGGAATTAAATGCTTCTCAGAAAATTTATTTTGCTCAATTTATGAACACGATCAAACTTCATTATTGTTTGTGATACAGCTAGGTGTCACAGTATAGGCTTAATCTAGAGTAATTAAAATCCATAGCATAATAATCAAATAATGTAAATAATAATGTTATTAATAACAATAATAATAATAATAATGTAATAATTGGCGAGCGAGCGTAGCGAGCGAGACACTTACAGGGTTAACACAATCTAAAATCGGGGATGTTTATTTATTTATTTATTTATTTGTATATATGTATGGACGTATGTATGTCATTTTGTACTTTGACCCTCGCATTTTTGTGTTAGTTATGTGGTCGACCCCGTCCCAAATTGCACTAAACAGAATCCTCTGGTTTATCGATCAGTACCCGTATCACCCTAGAAATTGTTTACCGTTTTGAATTCTTTTGCGGGTGCAGTTTAAACTTGAAAAATTAAGGGACTTCCATTTCTATTCGAGTTAGTGGCGGTGGTAAGTCAATGCGCTCTTTGTCATGGTTATAAGCCGTGCGCAACAGTATTTACTTGAAAATACATTGTCCACTAGACTACCGCTAAGGTAAGTCTGTGTAGGTGCATGTCCAGTTGTGTCAAAGCATTGTGTGTTACAACCACTACTTAGCTAAAGAATATCACAAACAAAACGTTTAAATAACGTGTATTATGTTTTGTTGTTGTTTTTTTCCTTCAATTCAAGCAGTTGCAATGAGTTGTTACTATGGCACTCAAATCCCTTTACCGTGTATGCGAAATAAAAAAAACTGGACCTTATTTTCAGTAGCTTCAGTGTTAGAAGTCAAAATTATTCATATAAAAATAGTATAGTCTTTAGGCTCGCTCGCCATTTGTGCTCAAGCACATCACTAGTTATAAAAAATAAAAACAGTAATAAAAGAATTCCACAAAGACTTAATTACACAGCTTAGAAAAATGAAACAATATTTTACAAGTTAAACAAATAAAATTAGTACTGTAGCTAATGAAAGATATACATTATTAATTGGCGAGCGAGAGTAGCGAGCGAGACACTTACAGGGGTAATACAATTGAAAATCAGGGATGGTTGTTTGTTTATATATGTTTGGACATACGTAAGGCATTTTTGTACTTTGACCCTCGCATTTTTGTGTTAGTTCGGTGGTCGACCCCGTCCCAAACTTCACTAAACATAATCTTTTTTTAGTGATCAGTAACCGTATCACCCTAGAAATTGAATTGTTTACCGTTTTGAATTCTTTTACGGGTGCAGTTCAAACGTGAAAACTTACGGGACTTCCATTTCTATTCGAGTTAGTGGCAGTGGTAAGTCAATGCGCACTTTGGCAGGGTTATAAGCCGTACGCAACAGTATTTACTTGAAAATGCATTGTCCACTAGACTAACCGCGAAGGTAAGTCTTGTGTGGGTGTGTCCAGTTGTGTCATAGCATTGTGCTTTACAGCCACTATTTAGCTAAAGAATATCACAAGGAAAACGTTTAAATAGCGTGTATTGTTTTGTTGTTGTTGTTTTCCTTCAATTCAAACAGTTCGAGCGAGTTGTTACTATGGTACTGAAATCCCTTTACAGTGTATGCGTAATTTAAAAACTCAACCTTATTTTCAGTAGCTTCAGTGTTAGAAAGTCAAAATCATTCATATAAAAATAGTATAGTCTTTAGGCTCGCTCGCCATTTGTGCTCAAGCACATCACTAGTATTATATATAAATAAAACTTAATTTATGACTTCCCATGATGAGGTGTGTACTGAACTTATGACATCATCACTGAATCACACTTCCTGGTACGACTTGTCCACTGCTGTGGGACATTCCCAGTACGGCGCGTAAGTTGCCCATTAAAAAATGTATGGGAAAAATCGCTGTTCAATTGAAATCGCACGGGGAAAGTGAAATAACACGTAACTAATTGAAATACCTCGGTAATTAAGTGGAAACTAAGTGAAATACCTTGGTAGCTAATTGAAATAGTACGGGTAAGTGCGCACGCATAGAGCGTTAACCTTGTAAAAGTACAGTTAGAGCAGTTTCTAGTTGGAGACAATGTCATTCTTTACCACTGAAGCTCTACTTGTATTAGATGGAATGTTTTTCAACAGATTAGGAGGGGCCATACATTGAAAAGAAAGTTTCAGCGGAAGCTAATCCTGAAATAAGGAGATAGTGAGTGAACGATACAGTGTAGCTACAATTTTTTAAAAAGCTGGCCTTTTTTAGCGAGTGATAGCATGGGTAACCTGTGCTATTACGAGTCAATAGCACGGTTACCGTGCTATTACTCATACAAATACCAATAATTGTGACTCTCTATTTCAACAAACATAAAAGAGAATATTTAAAAACATATCAACTGAACACAATTGGATATACCAAATAATTGTACAGCATTATGTGTATCATGGTGCATTTGCTCCACTCATATTGAATAAAGTGTATTATTAGGCAATGTGAAATACAAAGTGAGTGCATGTTATTTTAATATTCATCATGAACACTGCAAATAGTCATAATTTAGTCAATGTAAAGTTCAATTCTAAAATTAGATTTGTACCTCGATGTAATGTATAAGATAACTTAGGATAAAACGTGATAATTTAGAAAATTTCGTGGGATAAAAATTAATATAGAAAATAACTTGGGATATTGTGAAGAAAAAAAGAGAGTGCATAAAGGAAAGCGAATGGAGAGGAAACAATACTCTGATTTTAGTTGCAACACTGGTTAATTTTATCATTATCAATTATAGTGTGTTTTGTCCTGCTGAAGACTAATACCAAATTCAATAATATACAATAATATTAAAGATTATCATATAATATGAGCTGCTTTGACACTTACTGCAGTAGCTGTCACTAAAGAACTGACCTGGTAATTGTCCCACATATAAGTAGACATCCAGTTGTTTTGTAGTTCCATTAGCATCAGGTATTTCACATGTATATACTCCAGTAGGTGACATAGCATTGTTAGTACGATGAAGAATAACTGAACTAGGTCCTCTACTCCTGGATATACTGTCACCACCACTTCTACTTGAAATCAAAGCTTTATCTGGATATCTCCAGTCACCAAGAGAACTAGTACCTGTATCACTACTCCTACAACATGAAGTAAGAGGTGTAAGACACATCAGAGCAGATCTATCTTCTCCTATACTAGTGAGATCAATAGACGAATCAGTAGAATACAAGGAGCCAGCTAAGAGAAAGCCAAGTCCTAAAGAAATGGGACCAAAATGATTATCTAAACAACAACACATAAAGTGCACTAACCTTGAGGTGCAGTAGTTTCTACAGAAATAGGTTGTGAGGGAGACCCCAAAAATGTGGTAAATGTATTATCTTCTGAATCAGCTCTAATACTAATATTATATAAAATTCTCGGAATAAGTTGTGTAAAAGTATACATCCTGTTAGTTCTAGCATCAGCAATGGATGTACCAACACAATCAGAACCAGTAACCTGACAAATAAACACAATATATCTTGATATCACTCCATTTATCTGAAGACAAGAAATCTCATCCCATGTTATGGTAATAGATATTGGAGAAGAAGATTGGGTATTTAAAGAAGGTGCAGTAGTAGGTGGAGCTAGATAAGATGAGAAAATATGTTACAAAAGAATAAATGGTTTAAAAATTTTAACTTTGAAAAGTTGGTTCTATATACTAGCTGTTTGTTGTTGGACTACACACATGTATGGAGCTATAATTTATAGTTTAATGGTCTAAACCAAGTTTGCTGGTCGTCTTCAGGTACACAAAATATCATATAGTACACTGTTAAAAATGAGGAGTTCAGATAACCCCAAAAGTGGGATTCCATTAACTGGGCAAATTAAACTCCCCTTGGATGGTCACAGTAACTCTTCTGGAGAGTAAAACAATTTCTATGTGAAGCATAGTCTGATGAAGAAATATAAAAATCACTGAAGGTTAGCAATTCTACTGCAAACTTAAGTAAAAAAGAAGGATGTTTCTTCATCCCATGCTCAACATCCATCTTCCTTGTGGTACTTACCATTAGCTTTTCTGTTAACTTATGTGTTCCAGTGTTCACCTCACCCATCACAGAGTGAAAACTGGCTTTATATTAGGTATAGCATTTTAATTTTTGGGTTGGGTTTTACTAGACTCATGAATATCATCAAAATATCTTAACTACTCTCCATGGAGTTCAAACAAGGAGTTACTCTAACTCCTCTTTTTTAACAGTGTAGTTCTTAGCTAAAACTGTTTCTTAGCAGCATTAGGAAATGTTGAATTAAACTTGTCATATCTTCTTCATAGTGGAAAATTGAGACTGACTCAGAATTGGGTAATATTTATTATAATTTTTTAAACTTGGAATTGAAAAAAAAAATCAGGAATACAGTTTTCATATAGAAGTACATGTGCATATCAATCTTATTAAACTTGTTCTGAGTGTACAATGTTGTCATTTTACAAAACATGCTAAATATGCTTTGAAATAATGTCATCAAAGCACATGCAAACAGTTGTATTGGCTAAGAAATGGGGACATAATCATAATACTAATCATACTACATAAAATCAGCAGACCACATTTGGAAATAAGTGGTGTGTTCATCTTGTTACTCTGAAGGCAGTCTATGACATGCATCATGTGTGTAAAATTAACTCTTGTTATAATATAAAAGTATTAAAATGTTAAAATTATTTGAAGTCACTTAATGATTATTTGCTAGTATTACTTATTAATTAATTCCATTTATACCATGGTTGCTGCGGTAACACCCATGGATTAAAAGTGATATTTTCCCGGTGATTTTTCCTGGGGCTATGATATTTTCCCGGTGCGGAATTCTTCCGTGTTTCCGGCCCAAAATTAAAATTCAATTAAAATTCAATTGAAGCACGCCAGAAAGTTTACTTTAGCAAGTTTACTTTAGCAAGTTTACTTTAGCATTGTAGCTGCCAGCTGTTATCTCCAGATCTAACTCTACCTGGGCTGCTCAGCAGTAAGCAGTAAAGCAGCTAGCTGTGGTAAATTCCTGTGGTATGAGAGCGGCAGGAGAGTTATATGTGGTAGGGCTGGTCCCATATAGGTGGATATGAGAGAGTAGTAGTAGCAGCAACTATGGTATAAAACAGTTGTGCCATGGCAACATCGGGGTTATGGAATATCACCGCCCTTATCCCTCGGGCTTCGCGATCAGGACGGTTATATTCCATAACCCCTCGTTGGCCATGGCATAACTATTACATATTCAAGTAAATAATTAAGCGATGTGCTTTAGCATAAATGGCAAGTTATTGATTGTGCACAGGTAATTCAAACAGCAGGGTAGCTAAAACATTAAAATTTAACCTTGAATATGATAAAAGTTAATTTTGCTTTTCTACCTGAATGCAATAATAACAAATTGCTACATTTATTTAGTTTTCTTTAAGGTTCTATTTTGCCTTAGTAACCACTTTGGTAACTGTTTGACTGAAAAAACAACAACAACTTTACTATCGACAAGGTAAAAATTGCTCACTGCTATAGTAGCTATAGTAGCTGATGAGACTGGGAAAAGCCTAAAAAATTGTGTGAATGGAGGTACTATATGTATTAGTAGAGATATGATGGGGTCAACCTATAGTACAGTCATTATGATAAGTCAACCTTGAACAAATTGCAACAAAAGCAAACCCAGCTGATTATGTTTCTTTATAATGTCCTCTATAACAGCAAAAAAGTCTTAAGAAATTGTCTTTGGGGAACATGGTGAAAATCACTAAAATCTATAAATTAATTAATTCTTAATTATCAGTTTGATGTTTCTGGTATTTTTGGTCATATCTTTGGTTTGGTACCTCTTACATGAAACTTTAATATACCACCAGACAGCACTTAAATAGGCCATCAATTTGATACTAAAATTAGTAGCCAGAGACCAATGGTAAAGGTGATATGGGCAAAAATATATGTTTATTTAACAACCAGCGAGCACCTGATGCCTGGTGCACATTCTTTACTAGCAGCTGATATCTGTCCTGCACGAGTCATTTAGTCCTTGGTAGAGAAAATACAGGTAAGTTTATCATAAAAGTTCCACCTTACAACATGGAGGTTGGTGTTCTACATTTTATATTTTATTTCTGGTTGTTGTTAGTGGAATTTTTGTGTTTCTTTGATCCAGTTCAGCACCACTGTTGCACCTTTTCAATACCAGTCTTTTTTTTTACTGTTCCCCAAACTTTTCTTTGCTTGGATTAATTACTTGCACCATTTCCATACACCGTTTCTCTCAGTTCTGCTTTATATTGCTAGAAGGGAACAGCATGTCCAGATATTTCAGCTAAATATTAGACTTGAGAAGTGAGGGTTACCCTTGAGGAATTTGACTGGTTCCATATGGAGGAACCATTCTAGGTCTTTTTTTCAGCAATGCAAGCACAACTGTGACCGGTTTGGGGAAAATCAGCCTAAACGGGCATCTATAGAAAGTTTTCTAATTTATTCTACCAGTAGGGTGCACGGGCCTTGGGATGCGGTCTTCCTAATTTAGAAGCTGTAGCACAAGCCGTCTTCGCCCTACGCACTACAACACTTCAGTATTTTTGCTAAGCTTATTATTGCTGATTTCGAAAAAACGCCGGGTGGTAAAGGTGTTGCTAAGGTCAGGGGGCGTGCCTTGTGTCCGTATACTATTACTGCGTGTCTCCGGGACACTATGGAATAAACCAGTTACAGGCGGATTGAAAGAAGTCTAAAAGGCTTAATGCAGGGCTCCCTAAGAAACTATGATGGCGAGAATTGCGTGAGTACGTGAATTGTGTAGAATAGTAAGTGAATTAGTTATCTACAGTTTTTTCCCCGCTGTTAGTGAAAAGCCCGCCAATAATTTCTTAGCAACTCTCCGTACACGAGTCCAACCGGCTAGTGTTTCTAGCCTCCTAGTTTGAGTTCTAGAGCACGCCAGAGCTTACACAACAGCGTCATAAGCTAGAGCTAACTGGTGTCTATCCATTTCTGCCATAAAAAAATTTTCGAAAAAAATCAACCCATAAGGCTTTACCCGGTTTGCCGCGTTTAGGCCGATTTTCCCAAAACCGGTCACATACTGCTGAATTGCATTGTTTTCAAGGTTTCTATCAACATTAGTCCCATCTTCTATTTTAAGCTAAGGAGAGTTGCAGTACTAACAAGGCCGGTTTTACAATGAAACGTACAAGTTTATACAATGTAACGTACTATACCTGGAGATATAGTGCATCAGGAGTGTCGCTGCAAAAAAGTCACCACTTTCAAACCAAGATGATTTAACACCAAATACAAGTAAAGACATAGCCGTGCTTCAATCCTCTGAGGAGAATTTTTTCTTCAGAACAGATTGCTTTACTGTGGAATTAAATGTCTAATTTGGAATGAAAAAGAAAGTACGATGTTCTTCAAGTGAAACCACCAGAATAGCCTGGATGCTGCTGATACAATCTACAATCAGACATGCAGTGTCAATTTTACGAAGAAGATGCCACATCTCAATCAAAGGGATAGGAACTAAATAATAATATGGGGGCGAGATCGCTGCAGATTATATCTACTATGCATACAAACAATATAAACACTAATTGTTTTGTTCTTGGGAATATTTTTGTTTAAGTGAAGTGGTAGAAACAAAAAAAAAAGATGTTAAAGGAGCCATCCTTCCTGAGCCATTATGAGTATACATAAAGTCCACTCAAATTTTTGTGAAACACTTATTTGTTATATTAATACTAAACTGTTGTAATGCTATTTGTGATATTTAACTATAATATCCCAAGGCAAATTCACAATTTTTTAGCTGCTTAAATTTCTCATTGTCATTTTCATTGGTACTTACTACTGACAACAGAAAATGGAGGAGGCTAAGCTCCCACTACTTCTAAGTTGGATAGCTTCAGTCGCCCTCCCCCCCGCTACCTGCCCACTATTCCTACTCCACTTGTCTCAATTCATTGCAAAAGGATTCCACAAGGTCAAGGCTTAGTGTCCTCATGACTGGAGAATAGAAGCATTTTTGGAAGTTGCCAAATACCAGGAAAAATAACATTAATCATAACATTAGGAGTAAAAAAGCTAGCTCGTGTATCTTGTTGCCACATGAAAGCTTGAACTATTGAAATAGCCCATGAGGTTTACACCCACTGCTAACCTGACTTCAAGAAGGCTAACATGGAGTACTTTTAATGGCCAACATAAAAAGTGGTTCCTTTTCCTTTTAAGTAGAGAGTAGAAAGAATGGTTGCAAGACTTGCATGCAATCAGGAGATGCTTATCTTTTGATTGTCGGTCAAGAGGGCTGTTCAGTGTGTTACTACGTACCAGCAACAGTGTCCTAGTTGGTTACGACACTAACCTCTGTCTTGCTCTGCTATCATGCAAAGCTCGAGTCTCATGACCTCTTCTTTCGTTCTGAGCCTATGAAGAACTCCAAAAAGCTTCACATCTGGAATATCAAGGCCCTAGCCCTAGCCCTAGCCCTAGCTTTCTTGAACATTTCTATACGGTATTAAAGCAACCAGTATGTTCCATGAGCGAGTAAAGGCCTTCAATTCTAATTTTGTGTTATGCAATGTGATGGTACAGCAGAAAATGTAAAAGTGTACGATGGAAAGGTCATAGACACATTGGATTTCCTCTAATATTTGCCAATAAGACAGGGAAAAGCCTAAAAATTGTGTGAATGGAGGTAATATAATATAATATTAGTAGAGTATAATATGATGGGGTCAAACTACTAATGAACCCAAAAATGTGAGGTTCAAGTACATAATGACATATGTACAGCCACACACACATATATAAAAACTAGTAGTGTGCTTGAGCACAAATGGTGAGTGAGCCTGCCTAGTTAGGTTACTTAATTTTATATGATGTATTGAAGAACCCAGCAGATCCAATTCAAACTTAATTGTTGTTGTCACTGAACTCTGACTTAATTAATTGTTTACTATTTACACATCTATATGTTTGTGTGTTTGAACTGATTCCTATATAAAGACCTACCTAGACTCACTGCAGTTCAGTCTAGCGATTGTTAGAATGGCTGCACTCATTGATTTGTGTGAATTATTTGAACCATTTGAATTAACATTAATCACATTACCGATAACTCAGACAGCTAGACCCTCTGCGACTGACAAAAAACCAGTGTGACAGCCGACTACCGTCACATCATTCAATCAACCAAAAGGACTCAATTTCTACTAACCCTTTGTGAAGTTCATAAGGACTGCTACTGGGTTTCATCAAATTTGTGATTTTCAAATTTGATTTCATAAATCTGAATTATATATATAGATGTGACCGTCTATAGGAAAACCGGGCACAACGCGGCACCGTTCAAAAATTTTTTTTTGCACTTACAGAGTTGTCGGCATCCAGATATTGAGCTCTCCAAGTTTTATCGTCGTAGCTTAAGTCGTTCCCACTATGATAGACCTAACCGTTCCCTTCCGTCGGCTTGAAACAATACATTTTAAGAAATCGATCGATCTTTTCTCGATATTTACGCACGCCGCATTGTGCCCGGTTTTCCTGTAGACAGTCACATATATAAATATATAATATATATATATATTATATATATATATATAATACTTATTTCTTGGGTCAAAGTGTGATAACAAAAAATTTCAAGAGCAGGCGAATATATTTTCACGAGCCAAAGGCTAACCCTATTATAACTACTGCAGTGAAGACATCTAGTGCAGAATAAACCACATATTGCTCTCAGTCAGAATAATATAGCAAGATATTTCACTCTCAGATATCTTCACTGCATTAGTAACTCATGGTGTAAAGTTGGCTGTACAAGCCCCAGAACTGATATTTAGCAGCTGATCTAAGTTGATTGGGTATAGAGTTAGTTCTAGAGTTCACCTTAGCTTTCTGCTGCACCATGAGGACGAGTTGATAGTTTATTATCCCTTTCTACCATTACAATTGTTTAAACTCACAAGGTTTTACCTGTGAATGCACAGTAAATATATTTTCTGCATTTAGGTTGATTTTCCCCAAACCAGTCACATAATCATGCCCTAAGTATGTAGTTACCTGCCTCAGTGTGAACTACCCTACTGACTGATGTACTTCCAGCTCCATTTACTGCTGTCAAGGTAATCCTGAACTCAGTGTATTCTTCCACACCAGATAAAGTGTACATTCTAGTAGCTCCATCTATTCCCATGATATTATTAGTACCAGCACTACCAGAGACACCGTCACATCCAATAACCATGAAGGAGTATGATATAGTATAGGAATCCACTACATCTCCAGTAGTCTGATTCCATGTGATAGTAATAGAAGTAGAGGTGGCTTGTGGGGTTGAAATCAGTGGTGAAGAAGGAATTACAACTGAATGACAACCACAAAAAAGTTTTATTATGAACTATACTTCTCGAAAATAATTTAATTATATATATAATTACCTTTTAACTAGTGATGTGCTTGAGCACAAATGGCGAGCGAGCCTAAAGTCTATACTATTTTTATATGAATGAGTTTGACTT
>WLWD01003810.1_pt1 | contig 32458 bp, 24 predicted proteins | sample 6712731 | NCBI WGS metagenome assembly WLWD01 (sample SAMN12718690, study PRJNA576275) | sponge metagenome | isolation source: marine sponge | host: Mycale hentscheli | place: New Zealand: South Island, Marlborough, Capsize Point | collected 2014-11-01
GAAAAGACCCCAATCACATATGATATAAATTAGTAAGTGTGACTATTGATTAATAACAATCCTTCTGCACACTGACTGGTCAGGTGAATTTTGTTTTTAGATTACATCATTGCATTGGGTGGAAGGACTCTGCAAGAGAGACCTGAGCTATTGATGTGTGCGTAGCCTTTGTTTACAAGTGAAATTAGAGATTATTTTGTAGAATGGTGTGAACAGGATTAAACTGGACTCTACTACTAATATTTGGTGAAGACTCACAAAATGTAATGGATTTCTGCTATGGTAACTGATAGCCACCAGGATCTTAATGATAGACCAGCTCTGACAAACCCAAATAATTGTGTGCGAAACTCAAAATATTGGTATGTGAAATTTTGTGTCTGAAAGAAAATCTGTCATGGTCTACCTGCCCCTGTTTCAGTCACTGTAGACTCACACTGGTCATTGCACTTACTTCACCACCATTTCCTAGGACTACATCTGAAATTCAATAGAAGTAATGGCATATTAACAAGCAATCGATACAATAAGAGTAAGGCAGGAATTTCACTGTCTTTGGTAGTAATTTTTGTGCAGCTAACGAGAAATTGTATCTACTGATGCACAGCGACCAATACAATACAGTTGTGATTATGTACACGATCCTCCTTGGCTTTGTAGAAGTCTGTCTAGCTACGTGCTCAGTTCTGAAAGCAATAACACTAGGCAACTTTTCATTCTTCATTTTAGGGCTCTTTTTTTTTTTCTTTTTTTTTCCCCTCTCTTCTCAAGATGAAAAAGTCCCATAATATTTAGTGCAAAGGGGCAGCAGGGATGGCTAAGGAGAGACCTTTTGGGTGTAAATTCATGACGACTGCTTCATGAGTCTTGCAAGCATGTTTGTATCACTACAGGATTTTTATTTATTTTATTTTTTTACTGTTTCGGTGCTTTACCAACAATTTCTAATAATCGTGTGGGGCAACCATTGTCTATTCTGCATTCTGTTAGGGTGCATGGATACGCCATTTTCCCATTTTTTTATTATAGCAGATGATGGAGGTCATGTCATTTGCAAAAGCCATTCTATATAATATGAGTATATTGTATGTATATACTGTATATATTTCAACTAAAGGTATACGTGTCTGTGCTGATACTAATACTATCTGTAGTAAATGTGTAGTAAGTTTGTTTTTAATGACAACTTTTAGTTGAAGTGACGATACCTTACCTTTTCTTTCTTTAGATATCAATGGCAGAAGAGATCAACAAACGTCTGTTAGAGACCATGTCCAAACTACAAGAAGTGGCTCAAGGTGAGGGGCATAATGTGTGTGTGAGTGAGTGAGAGAGACATGGGGAGTAAAACTCTCTCGTACTGTATTTTAGGTATTTGGCGACAAGCAATTGAGACACTCTTGTCTTACCTATGGAAAACTTCACATTAAGTGTGTGTGTGTGTGTTTGTTTGTTTTAGTTGATAGTATAGATAGTGTAATGGAATTAACTTGCAGAAGATGAAAGTTGGGTGTTGTTGCTGGTGCTACTTCTTGTTGTTGCAGACTTCTCCCTGACTGGCCTGCAGGAGAGGTTCAGTGCTATGGCTTCCGCTCTCAACCTCAAGTTTGACATGCAACATTCCAAGCAGTCGGAAATGTGTAGCTTTTTTCTGGCGTGCGATGCTTTCTACGTGGAGATCTGTTGCCAGGACAACGGTCGTATCAACTGTGTAAAACTTGCGCAGGCCAACAAGCAGGTTTGGCTGTGAAATGCCATTGTTGTTGTTGCTATCATCACTATTAGTAGTAGTAGTAGTAATAGTAGTAGTAGTAAGCGTCATATTTTTGTGTCGTGAAGGTGGATTGTGAAGTGCTGACTCAGCTGGCCCATAAGAACAAGTTTCAACAGCTGCAGCAGCATTTGAGTTCTCTGGTTGTCTTCTACAGCCAGGGGGGAGGGCCCAACTGTGAGCACTCTAATATGTACTATGTCATTACAAGCCTGGAGAGCATGCTCCTGAGTATCACTAAGATGATGAGGTAAGGGATAAGGTAGAGGATTTGAGAATATATAATGGATGTGGTAAAGGGTGGGTGGGGTGGTGGAGCCAAGTTGATGTGCACCACACCATGGCTCTTGATATACACTACTGATTTTATTTATTATTATTTTTTTTTTTTTTTTTTTTTTTTTTAATTAATTTATTTATTTATTTATTTATTTTCTTTCACTTCTTCATTGAAGTAGTTACATCAGTCAGCCTTTTCTCACTTGCTTCTATTTTTCTTGACCCTTACGTTCCTGTTTCTCTTATATAATGGAATGACCTTGACTGGATTTTGTAGAATAAAACTGACTAAGAAGCAAACTGGCTTGAAAGTAGGAAACTCAAGAAAGAGCTGCGATAACATGTGTACATGTGTTTGTGTGTGTGCATGTGTTGCAGTCAGAACATCCTCAGTGAAGTCATTCTCACTAATCCTCTGGGTCATGTGATCCCTCGCAGTGGAGGTACGTACGCACGCACACTAAAACACCACCTTCACTGCGGCATGACAGTCTCCATGCACATGTGTTCTTCTACTCCTCTGTCCTCTCTCTCTCAACACTCACTGTTTGTCTCCACTCTGCAGGTCTCCCCATGAAGCTCATCTTCTTTGTCCATCCTCGGGACATCCTGCGGTCTCCGTCTCGTTATCATTCTCACTTGAGCGATAGAGACTACTTGCAACAGATAGACGGGCCGGAGCTGGGCGTGTCTGCTAGTCTGTCTCTGCAATCCAGTGAGAAAGTGTACCCACTCTCCATTGACCCTCACCTGTTTGAGTGAGTTTGACTTCTCTGTAAAGTGCAGATCTCTGAACCTTCTTTAGTTCTTGCTATGGCAACTGTGTGCTGCTCCTAATTTTTTTATTTTTTTAAATTAATTAATTTTTTTTGTATGTGTGTGTGTGTGTGTGTGTGACAGTGTTTCTCAGGCCACTTTCTTTCCCCTGACTCCTCAGAAAACAGTGACTATCTCTGCCAGCTATGTCCTGCAGTTGAGCAAGGAGTTGGCGGTGAGTGGAGCGAGTAGGAAGGAACTACACAATGTCATGTTTGCACCAGGTCAGTGGATACCCTGCTTAGCATTACACATGTATATATGATGATCCCTACCAACTGGAGGTATTGTCTGATCCTTTGCCTCAAGTCATAAAAGAGACCTAGTAAACCATTTGCTTGTGCATTAAGCACGCGGTCCTGGGTTCGATTCCCGGTGGCGACCAAATATTTTTAATTTTGTATTGTTTAAAAGAGCCTGTGAAAGAGAGAGAATGCATCTAATGAGTAAAAGAAGGCTGAGAAAGAAATTGTGAAGTGATAAATTTCTTTCTGTGTGTGATGTATGTATGTTTGGATGGATTTATCAGTGGATTTTTTTTTCTTTTCTCGAACACAATCACACACATGCACACACTCTCACCTGTATGCTCATTTTTGCAGACCAGTATCAACCTCTTTCTGGTCCCCACATCAATCAAGTTATCATGAGGGAAGAAGCTCGCAGCAAGGGAGAGACCATTCCCTGTGGCAGAACCAGAGTCGTGGTAAGCGAAGGACCAGTGAGGGGGGTAGAGAAATACTGACTTGTCATAGTAAAGCCTACAATGCAATTATAATTGTAATAAATGTTAATTTATAGTAAAATTTTCTTTAATAATGCTGTCTCTTCCAGTGCCTACCCAAACAGCGTCATCATTACTACTTGCCCCCTGAGCTGCTGTCACATGACCAGTCACCTGACCAGAGCTACCCTCCCTCTGACTGTGGACTCATGATGTCCAAAATACCGTTCCTTCATCCGGTTCATATCTTTAACCTCGTTACTGTAAGTGGTGTGTGTGTGTGTGTGTGTTAAGATGATCCAAAGTAGAGCTGTTGTCAGGAAGCACTTTCTTTTGAATGTCAGAGATAACATTTTTCTTGTGGGATTTGACTACATAAAGAAAAATGAGTTAGGAAATGATCCCGTCATTCTCAGTTTAAGTATCTATAATATAGCAATTTTTCTCACTTCTAACAGCAAAAGTATGTTCAGTAAAACTTAACCTGATATTTCGCCTTCTTGCCAGATGTATACTGAATACTTCACTCTGAAAATGAGTAATTCATTGCTGAAGTCCCTATTCATTTGAACATTGAATTATGCCAAGCCAGTAATGTCTCTCTAAACTAGTCTTTTTTTTTCTTTTCTTTTTTTTCTTTTTTTTCTTCTTTTTTTTCCTTTTTTTTATTAAAGTGTGTGTGTGTGTACAGTTTTTTTGTTTTGTTTTTTCCAGCTATTGAGGAAGCAGCTGGTGTACAATACTCTAGTTTCCAGTGTCATCTGCAGGAGAAATAGAAACCTTCCTCCTGTGGCAGAAACTGAGGCCGAGTTTATCTTCAAACTGGACACGCAGCCTGCTTCTAACAAGATCACCGTCACCATGGACACCCAGGACAGAGACAAGTGCTTAGCTAGTGAGAGTGTGGTGGGAGGAGACATGGGCGGGGAGCAGCATTTACTAGTGAGACTTGCTGACCTTTCACATTTATATTTGAAGCAGTCATTGGCAGTCAGCTGTGTAGTATGGAATGAGTATTACGCTGAACACTAACATACTTCAGATGACTCTAGAGGGCACGTGCCAAGCATGTTGATAATTAGTGTGATATGATAAATTTTGTTTGCATCACGAGTGTACACGAATCACTGAACGATTGCATTAGCTGTTATCTAAGCACGCCAAACCTTTCTCCCAGTTCAACCTCTGTTATATTTTGTTCAGTTGATTTTGTCATCTCTGATCGGACTCCATCCTTACCCACTGTGCTGGTGAGGACTGGCCTCAAGGGAGCTGCTGTGGAAAATAAGAAGCTTTCCGAGATTGTCAAAAGGTGAGATCCCCTCCCCAAGATGCCCCTGAAAATATATTCATTAGTAATCTTAGTGTTTTTATTATAAGAATAATGATAATAATAATAGTAATAATGATGATGATGATTATTATTAGCCTTCAGAGAGGGTTATAGTAGATGTCCTGTCTGTCTGTCAGCCACGCTCTGATTTTGGAGATTACTAGCAATGAATTATTGGGTTATGTATGAACTTAGTCAGAACAACGATTTGAGACCTTTTATTGTGCTACTTTTTTTTTAAATTTTAGACTGATTTTTGAGATAACACAAAGCTGTCAGCTCCGTGTAGCTTTTGTGGGTAACGCCCCCTATGGTCGAAGTCATAATCACGTGCGCAAATAATTTCTTGCTGCCCTCTGTAGTTTTGCTTTATGCTAGGAAGTTTACAGAGTGAAAATATATTCCGGTGAGTGTCTCTGGCCCGTTTAGCTTCTTTTATGAAGACAGCTATCGTTTTAATTGCTCGAACTCGATTAGAATAGCCACTAAATTATTCTTTGGGTCTGAGTAGATTTTGCAATAGCTAGCTAGTATATAGTAGCGCTGAGGGTTTGAGGTGCTTCATTATTATTGTTATTATTTTTTAAATTAATTTATTTATTGACTAAAACTGCAATAGTAAGCAGTTTTCTTGTTGCGTGTTGTTTAGATGCATGTCCATCCCTGTCACTATGCATGTAATAGTCAAGTCCCCTCAGCTGCTGGATGACACTGCTGCAGTCTTCCTCAAGGATTACCTACAGTCTATCCAAGATTTTGACGAGCAGTTACTGAGCAGCAGCCACAAAGAAGCTGATGTCAGTGTTGGAGGGATAAAGTCAGAGACTGAAGAGAAGGAAGGTGTTGTGTCCATGATGGATGTAGAATATGGCATCACTACAGGCTTAAAGAGAAAGAGAACTGGTGGTTGGTAGATGAGCGAAAGTCATTACCCTCCCCCCCTCCTAAAAAAACAACAACAAAAAACAATCAATGTTGTATTTTTTATTCATTTCTTCTTTATGTAATTATAGTTTAGTTTATTTTGCTGACTTTGCAATGGTAGTCTAGTACCACCCGTACTATGTTGCCATTTGTGGACTACAACTTTTGCCACAAATGGTTATACTTGTGTACATTGGAGTGAGTGGAAAACTTCACTTTGAGTATATGGAGTGATTGATAACTACTAATAGTAAACAACTCTTGCAACAATAAGGAAACAGTTTTCCTTGAACACATGATTCTAGCTCAGTAGTCTGACACTGGTCTATTGGAGATCCATTCCTTGATGTTGGGTAGTTCCATCACGTCTGTCTTGAGGTTACTCAGGTTGGGGAAAACAGTTAACAGATCTGGTTTTTGGTCACAGAGGATTTCTAGTAGAACTGCCACAGCAAGGTCTGCACAGGTCACCTAATACATGGCAAAGCATAGCTCATTGCAGTGAATTGCTAATTAGACTCACTTCGCTACCAACTAGCCATCCACTCCCATTCTTAGCAGCTCTAATTTCCAATTCCTTCAGTGTCTTGGGAAGGTGCACTCCTAAAAGTTCCTTTTGGGAAGCTTCCTGAAAGTTTTTTTTTTTTTTTCATTGGTAAAATATTCAAGAAAAAGTTTTATACACAAACTTTTTTCTCTGGATTTTTCTCCCAGAACATACTGGACATCTTGTCCCATGTGTCTTCTGTAATCTCAACTATCTCATATGATGCATGATTATCCTCTTCACAGCTCCCAACAAGACCTATGTGCAGTGTTGTACTATTTATTGCATGGTGAAATTTGGGGAAGAATAAGGAGAAAAAAAGGGGGGAAGAAAGCTCACCATGGTTTGATGTAATAAACTTTGTAATTGCAATATTCCCAGATATAGTGGTGCCATCATATTCTAAGATAGGTTTAGTAAAGTCTTCTCCTAGTACATACAAAATTTCTATGGATTCAAAGGATCTACATATCTAAAATGAAACTATAAAGTACCTTTTCTGCTTTTTGCCCAATCATTGGCTTCCATTCGTACATCCTCATATTTTACAGAAGATTGAGCTAGTAGAAAACGTATATATTCGGCCCTTCCCCTGTACTTTATGAAGATAAGTTTAACGCAAGCCATTTGCGGCTCCGATCGCAAAATCTACGAAGCAGTAAGATCGTCGTACCGTTACATTGTACATGTACGTACATGCGCGTTTGACTGTGCCTTGTAAACCAAACGATATTTACCTAATTTCTCCGGTATAGAGAAGAGGTGGGGCCATAATTAAAGGAAAGGGTCGTCGTGGCTTGTAGCTGCGAAACTTTTGAAACGATGACAAAATTGAAGTTGTCTGAGAAACTTGGACTGTACAAGAACCAGAAACCTCACTTAAAGGATCCTTGGCATAGATTTGAGGCTTGGAGATATGCTCCAGAGTTCAATACCAAAGCAAATTTGAAGAGGGCGTTTCCTGGATTGGGGATAGGATTTGGAGCCTTTTTAGTCCTTGCTGCGTTTGAAGAGCTTTACTGGAAACCCAATCATCCAGAAGCTGATGATCACCACTAAGTAAAGAAAATTAAAGTGAACTAACTTTAGAGAATAAGGACAGTTGAGCCTATGCATACACATAGTGTAGTTGGGGAACAAGTTGCGTAGTTTGATGAGTGAGCTAGCCATGTTATTTTTATTGAATTAAATTTTTATTATGTACTAGCTGAGTGTAATCCTGGGTTACCATTTATAAGTCCCTATAGAAACAAGTAGGTGGGCAGTAAATACTATGATAAAAGTGAATATTACTAGTATTGATATCTCGCATTATTAACTAAAATAATTTAGTCATATTTCACTATCTGCTCTAGTCACCTTCTTTAGTCAAATAAGAGTTTAAAAAAAATTATATACAAACTGTTCCATATCTTATTTTAGTTTTTATAGTTTTAGTTTTTACTCTTTTGTCTCAGAGTTACCCAATAAAGAGTGAATTTTTGTAAATATCGTACACTATCAGGAAGTGAACTACGTATTTAATTTTGTTTATCTGCTTCCACATGCTTCAAAGTTGTATACACATGTTAACAAAACTACAACAAGTAACTTTTTCATTAAGATCCATTCTTACTATGTAAATTTTATAGCTAGCTACTAAATAAATTTTTTAAAACTTTCGTAGTATCAACAATAAATAGTTTCAGCTCCATGGAGCCTTTATTTTATTTTATTTTCTCACTTTAAAAAGCCACTGATGAAGGCTCCACGGAGCCGAAATGTATGAACTATTTATTATTGATACTACGGAAGTTAAAAAATATTATTTAGTAGCTAGCAACAAGTCACTTCCCATTAACTATTTTAAGTGCCACTCATCTACTCATATTTAAATAATATTAAAACTTTATTTTGATCAAAATGATTTGATTACTCATTATTGGTCAATCTTAGTTTCTAATGCCATTAATTCAGAGCGATACATTTGGACGGGACTAAATTGTTTGTTTGTTTGTGTGTGTGTGTGTCATGTTGACGTTCCCAATGTTATTCTGGTAGCTTTTTAAAAATATTTATTTTAGAGCACACCTCATATTAATTTGGCGAGCGAGCGTAGCGAGCGAGACACTTACAGGGGTAACACAATCGAAAATCGGGGATGTTTGTTTATTTATTTATTTATTTATTTGTATATATGTATGGACGTATGTATGTCATTTTGTACTTTGACCCTCGCGTTTTTTCTCTGTTGGGAGCCCTGAGTATGATTTTATCCGTCTGTGGTCGACGCACACCCGTCACCCAATATTGCACACAAAACAGAATGCCTCTGGTTTATCGGCTCAGTACCCGTATCACCCTAGAATGAAATTGTTTACCGTTTTGAATTCTTTTGCGGCCCGGTCCGCAGTTCAAATTGAAAACTTAAGGACTTCCACATTTCTATGGTTTTCGAGTAGTGGCTGGTGGTTGGTAAGTCAATGCGCTCTTTGTCATGGGTATAAGCCGTGCGCAACAGTATTTACTTGAAAATACATTGTCCACTAGACTACCGCGAAGGTAAGTCTGTGTAGGTGCATGTCCAGTTGTGTCAAAGCATTGTGTGTTACAACCACTACTTAGCTAAAGAATATCACAAAGAAAACTTTTAAATAACGTGTATTGTTTTTTTTTGTTTTTTTTCCTTCCAAGCAGTTGCAGAGAGTTGTTACTATGGCACTGAAATCCCTTTACCTTGTATGCTAAATTAAAAAACTGGACCTTATTTTCAGTAGCTTCAGTGTTAGAAGTCAAAATCATCCATATAAAAATAGTATAGTCTTTAGGCTCGCTCGCCATTTGTGCTCAAGCACATCACTAGTATTTTTGTAGTTCTCTGATCTTGGGTAACAATAACAACAATCTTAAGGACAAGCAACTCATTCTCCTTTTGTCCTACTTCTGTTTTGTAGGTTGTATGTGACTGGATCAAGTATCTGAACAATTTCATTAACATTGTTATTTGTAGCACAACTGACTTATTTATAATGATTGAAAAAAAATGTTATAAAATTATTGAGTGATAGCTACAGTCTTTTTCTATAGGTCAGTGACTGGTCTCTCTTTGAGCCAGGTTGCTATTTTTGGAAGACTTTCCACAGTATCCTTTAGCTTGGCCAGAGTGGGGTAGTCCTCCATTGCTTTTGGAATGTTGCTTGAAACGTAATCAAACAGTAGATAGACTGCAAAATCTGCATAGGTGAGCTTGACAGGAAAAGGATGAAGGGAGAAGCAGTTGGTACATGTGGTGAAGGTTGAAAACAGCAGCAACACAAACACAATTTTTTTAGATAACGTGAAAAGACTAAAATGGGTATTTTGCAGTCAGCCTAGAATTCCCAAATTACCAGATATTAATTTTTATAATTGTTGTAAAAGTGGAATATTTACTTACAACAAGCCTGAAATGGTCAAGTAATTGTCACATAGTCCAAGGTGTTCACCATTTTGGTTGTGTGCAGTATTATATTGTCCATAATCTTCAACATTAGCATTTAAAAACACAAGGTTCACTAACTACAACAGGTATGTCTTGGTAAAGACAGAAAGGGTGCCATAAAATGTCAGAATATTAACTCTTTTTACCTTATGTCCAAATATGTAGCCTTCTTTAGCTCCAGTCATATATGCTCGTCTTTCGAACCGGCGAATGTGCTGTGGCAAGTAGATTTCATGTAGGTGCTTCACCAACATGGACTGTGGTGGAAGAAAATAATAGACAATCACAAGATTATAAAAATTACTCACTTTTTTTCACGGGCTTTTAAATAAGATTGGCTGTTGTACTCAGGACAACTTGCACAAGCACTTTAATCATTAAGCTATGACAGTGGGAAACCAACTTTTTTCTGTATTTTCAAACAACAGGCCACCCAACTTTTCCCTGTATTTTCAGTTTTCAAAACAACAGGCCATCCAACTTTTTTCTAAAAATTTTTTTTAGCCTGTAAAAGAGGGAGAGAATACATCTTAGGATATAAAAAAGGTTACCTTTCTTTCTTCATTCTTTTCATGGTATATGGCTTCATATATGAACACCCACGCATCAGCAGTTGCATCCACGATACTAAATAATTCCATGTTCTCTAGAGCATTTGACCCAGAGAATCCTTAACACACACAGACTGTAGTAAAGGATGATAGACTTTGTACTTAGTGCAACTGTGTGGTTATGTGGATGTGTGTGTTGTGGTTTATGATGTAACTCTCTTATCTTTGCATCACTCTTATTAACTCGTGTATTGCTGCTGCAGCTTAATCATAATACGGTAGTTCTCTTATTCCATTTTGGTTGTTGATTTTATTGAACATTTCTTTGAACTGAGAGTAGCTACCACGCTCCAGCTAGATACCGCTCACACTACTACACAGACACACACATGTACACAGTCTCACACACACACACACACACGCATGTTATCAAACAAATTGCATTGATGTCGTGCAATGCCAGACATGTTAGCCAGAGAGCTCTACAGACATATCCTCAAGTCATGGCTCAGCCAGTCAAGCCATAGAAATAGTGTGAGTGATCTTACATATAATTATGGAGGTGATTATTAGTGATGGAACTTCCTGTGGCATGATCTGGTGTGTTCTATGTTGTTATTTTTGTTGACATGAATATCAAGTTCGTGTTAGACTTTTGATGGGGAAAACAAACAAACAAAAAAACATTGAATTTGCACCAATAGCTAATGGATCACAGGAATGTGGCATGACTTTTGTAGTAACCCATAGCATAAAGATTAGCGAATTCTTTCGCATATTGCACATTAAAAGGCTAAAAACATAAAATGCAAGTTATAGGTTGTATTAGCTATTTGGGTGTCCACTACATACTATAGAATAAATGAAAAATAATGTAAAGCACATGCAACTTAGCTAATCGGAAGACAAAAAGATTTGCTTTATCATATTATTTTCCAATAAATTTGCATGCTACTATAAATGGACAAGAGGGGAAAAAAAATAAAATAAAATAAAATAAAATAATTGTATTTTTTTTTCTCTCGATACAAGCACTACCTATACTTAGTTGATGTAATTCTAAGTATATAAAAGTTCTTGTTTACTTAAAGACTCTAATGCGGCTATCTTACTTAACTGAAGGTTTCATGTACATTATTATTTAGATTATGTGCAAGACCAAATAAAGTATTGAGATGGAAATACTAACATACCGTATTCCTCTGCGAAATAGCGAGCCAAAGTGGTGCTGCCAGATACTTTCTTGTTCTCATCCACAAATTCAACAATTGGAATCACACCAAATGGAGAATCTGAAGGAAGGAAATTCATTCTAAAGAATAATTATTAAAATAATTTAGAGCTGTACCTGGTTTCAATTCCGTCCATTTATTTAGAGGTATCCTGGCATCCTCATAGGCAATATCTAGATGAATAAATATTAATCGCAAAAGCTCTGCCCTACCCCTAAAAGGATAGTATATAAGTTTGTATCTTGGCTCAGCCATCTGAAATTAGCAGCTCATCGATTCACACCGTCCACACTATTATAGAAGAACGTCAACTTTTTATAGGCAAGAAAGTTCTTTTATGCTCATGCGTAAAATATTGTACGAGTTGCACGTTTCCTGTTTGACTCCACCTCCTCTTTGTAAGTCTTGTAAACACCAAATATTTAAGGTAGGTAAAGGGTCTAATGACTCAATTTCTGCTTATGCTGGCTTATGCAATATAAAGAAAAGTGTTTGGATCGAATAAGTGAGAAATGGCTGCTACTCGCGGATTGCTGGTAAGATGCTACTTGACTGATAATGGGACTCATTTTATTATTATAGTGTTTGCTTGTAGAGGGGTTACCATTATTTAAAGCCCACCAATTCTTTTATCCGCTCAAGATGGCTACATTCTTCCAGTAGTAGTTACAGCAAGGAGAATAAGGTAAATAGTGTACACACTCTCTACTATTTACTCAAAAGAAAACGAGGTAGCTATGAAATTTGTGGTCCTTATGCAACTATTTTATCTGCTGTCACTAAATGTTCCAGGTAAACGTTCTTTCTAATGACAGTTTAAGCCTGTGATTAACAGCTTATACGTGGACAAATCACAGGGTGTGATGCTGTGTTTGTTGTTCTTTTTTTTAGTTGCCTGGCAACTACAAAGTCATAGACCACACCTATGATGCCGTTGTTGTGGGAGCTGGAGGGGCAGGGCTACGAGCGGCTTTTGGGCTAGTGGAGGAAGGCTTCAAGACTGCCTGTATCACCAAACTGTTCCCCACCAGGTCACACACTGTAGCAGCTCAGGTTAGGGTTGAATATTTGTCGAGTTGTCAAGTATTTTTTATAGAGTATATACATTTCACTTACACATGTGAAGGGTGGCATCAATGCTGCTCTGGGCAATATGGAAGAGGATGATTGGAGATGGCATATGTTTGACACTGTGAAGGGTAGCGACTGGCTAGGAGACCAGGATGCCATTCATTACATGACTGAGCAGGCTCCCCAATCAGTCATCGAGGTGAGAAGAGGAGATGGGGTTGTGCACAAGTGTTGTGTTCTGAAGTTATGGTTTAGTTAGTAATGGTAATAAATGATCCCTTTTAGTAAATTATGTCAGACATATGTGCAGTGTGTGTGTGTGTGTGTGTGTGCAACAGCAAGCTCAATTGGGTATCAGCCTTCATCAAAGTATCCTTACTAAGCAAACACATACTTTGTACTCAGAAGTTCACTACAGGGCAGTTGTCCACCCACGAGAGCAAAATGTTCTCCCACAACCTATTCCTTACCAGTCCTATAGAAATTCCCTGTAGTTCATTGTGTATTCCGCCTCACAGTTAAATATTATTCATCATCTCACAAGACTATTTGCCATTTAAGTTTTTATTGTATGTCACTCCAACATTTTCTCTTTGTTGTGCATACATTGGCTAATCAGGAAGTATGTAGACTATAAAGTGCAATAAAGGACTTATATTTTTATGTTTAAAAAATGACTGCAACAAACAGCATAAAGGATGTGAGAAGATTGCCCGTACACAACTCTGGACTTTATTTGTATTCTGTAAAGTTATTTACTGGACTAGCTTGCTCACCATCACTGCCACTGATGGAGACACACTTCTGGTCATTAGCGTTTTATTCTGTACTTAGTTGGAACATTATGGGATGCCATTCAGCAGGACTGCAGATGGGAAGATCTACCAGCGTGCATTCGGAGGAGGAAGTTTGAATTATGGTAAAGGTGGTCAAGCTCATAGATGCTGTTGTGTGGCCGACAGGACAGGTCATTCCCTTCTACACACCCTTTATGGCCAGGTAATCAAGGGATATGACTTAATATACTGCCATACATACATACATACATACGTACATATGTACATACATACATACATACACATGTACATACATACATGCATACTTGCATCCGTTGCTGCGAATAAACATCTTATGCTTATGCGACCTCCAAAACCACTACAATCTTTTATATCCTTTGGTGTCTTTCTCGGGATTCTTGGGGAAATTAATTGCATTGCTAATAGTGTGACATCATTAATTATGTTATGTCCTAATTTAAACTAAAGAGAAGTCACAATTTAAAAATGCCTTACATTGCTATATGTATATGTGTATATATACAATGAACAGTGATGGTGGAGTTGTTGACATAACATGGTAGCTACATGGTCTAACTCTGTAGTTGGTAGTAATTTTTTAATTAATATGTTTTATGTAATTATTTATGACTCGACTCTACACTGGATTAGCTGGATCACATTTATACTGCTGCCTTGACATGAAAACCCTTTACCAATAGCAGTGGCTAGTAGGTGTATTGGAGTGACATTTCTGAACCCAAAATGAAACACCAGAGGTGCGAACCCTCAGTGTTACAATAAAGTAGCTAGCTAGTTATTACTAAGACCCAAAGAATAATTTACTTGGTGTAGTATCAATATGTTGATATGTAGCTCATGCAATGGAATGGTAGACGTAAATATTGTCTTCATAAGAAAAGCTAAACATGTGAGAGGCACTCACCTAACTGGTAGTTTCAACGGGAAACTTTGATTCCAGTACTCAGTAAAGCCATATTGTTGTGTGACAGAATGACTGACTGACTGACAAAGTGAGTACTGTAACCCTGTCGTGCATGCGTGCTGAGGGTTAGTAAGGTCTTGAATCCTGGTAACTAGGAAATTTGGAAATTTCAAGGGGGCAAAATGAACTTAAGGGGCGAGTGCCCCCCCTCCCCCTAAATGAACCTCTGGGCATGTGTACACGTCTTTAAGTAGCCCCACCCTCTAATGCTAATGTTTGCTTATCTTCCCCAGCCAAAATTTCTGACCCTGATGAACCAATTACCATAGGAGTACCCTGAGTAAGCTAGTTAATAATGAGAAGTTCATTCTTGCATGCAACTAGTATTTTTCATTGAAGGTATTTTATTTTTAATAAGGTGTAACTATAGTAATGATAGAGGGAAGAAGTAGTAAGAGAAAAAGAGGGAAGGAGAAGGGGGGGGGGGGAGGCGGGGGGAGGGAAGGGCAAGGGGGAGGGGGGGAAGGAGTGGAAAGAGAAAGAAGGAGGCAGGTGGAAAGAGGAGAAAGAAGAGATATGGAAAATAAGAAAGAAGAGTAATGGAAAAGGAAAGAAGAGATAGAAGGGAAAGTGGGGAGTTGTGGAAGAAGGAGGATAAAGAAGTGGGTTGAAAAGAGAATAGTGAGGAAAAATATAGAAAGAAACAAGGGAGGGAGAAATGAAAAACGTAGGATGAAGGAGAGGAAAAAGGGAAAGATAGGTCATAGATAACATTGTAGTCGTAACAATCCCCTCAAATCTGTGACTATTAAGTACTTGATTCTTAATATTCCAGAAGTCTGCATATGTCTCGTAACACAAGTGTACACAACTACTGGTAGCATTATTTGGGAATAACATATGTTCAGATAAAAAAAAAATTCTCATCGATATGTTCATTCATAACATGTGTACATTGCTAGGTCAACACTGTTCAGTATTGGGAAATGTAATGAACAAAGAGCATTATAGAAACATAATTAACCCTCTCTAATGTAGTCCTTGAAGTATGACTGCAACTATTTTGTGGAGTACTTTGCCTTGGATTTAATCATGGAAGGCGGTGAGTGCAGAGGAGTTGTTGCCATCAGTCTGGAAGATGGATCACTGCATCGTTTCAGAGCCAAGAGCACAGTCCTGGCCACAGGGTGAGTTATGTGGGAGCATGTGCATGTGACGGGTGTGGGCACGATAGGACGGACGTTGTGATCTTGTGATGTGTGTGTGTGTGTGTATGCACACACTCACCCGTGTATATGGGATGTTATGTGTGGGAAGTTTTAACCTTAATTGGAAGACTTCTTCCTTCCAGCTCTCACTAAGAATGAACCCTTGGCACCATAAACAGCAAGCATACAGGTCTGTCATGTGTGTGTGTGTGTGCGTGCGTGCATGAGAGAGGTGTGGATGAAGCCATCTTTAGGCATAGCTGGCATTAGCTCACTCCAAGTCCAACCGAACAGTTGGTGTGTGTGTGTGTGTGTTGTATCATGTGTATGTGCTGTTTTATGTGTATGTGTGTGCAGTGGGTTTGGTCGCGCTTACTTCTCGTGCACATCTGCTCACACATGTACTGGGGATGGTACGGCCATGATGAATCGTGCTGGGTTGGCCAATGAGGACATGGAGTTTGTGCAGTTTCACCCCACAGGTGAGCTAGTGTCACAGGAGGGAGTTTGTTGAGGTGGTTTGGGCCGAGTGTATGAACTTGGAATGGTATTTTGGGTACAGTGTTCAGTACGAGTGTGGTAAAGGGTAGAGTGGGCTTTAAGGGTGAGTAAAGAGGGTGAGTAAAGAGGGTATTGAATCCTGTATCAAGTGTGGTTGGGTGAAGCTGGGTTAAAGACAGAGTAGGGTTTGTATCAAAGGATGTAGAGGGAAAAGGTTGATTATGCTCAGCTGCTGCCTCCTCCAGGTATCTATGGCGCCGGTTGTCTGATTACGGAGGGTTGTCGTGGTGAGGGAGGCTACCTCTTGAATGGTGAAGGAGAGAGATTTATGGAGAGATATGCGCCGGTGGCCAAAGACCTTGCTTCTCGAGATGTTGTATCAAGAGCCATGACCATGGAGATTAGGGAGGGACGGTATGTTTATGTATGTTGGGAAAAGGTGGGGTGGCTATTACCAGCTTATTGAAAGCTCCAACACGCTATGTGTGTAGTTCCAGACATCTGAAGTTTTAGAAGTATGGCGGAGTTACCACTGTTTTGAAAAAAAAAATCCAATGTTAATTTAAAAAAAAATTATTACACTTGTCATCCAATATGGGGGTGACATTTCACTCTCACGCTTGTATACTCGCCTTAGGCTCGTGAAAATACTTACGCGTGTGCTCGTGAATTATCTCCCCATGTTGAATGCTGACTTGTGCAACAAGTATGTATGTATGTATATGTACAGTCAACTGTAGTGTTCAGAACGCCACAGTACAGAATTCTTTTTGAAATCTATTCAAGTAAATCGGGCTGTGTTATTTTGTGTACTGATTATTGATGTTGGTCCTCATGCCACATATACAATAATGATATTTATTTTTTTGTAAATGTTCTCTCTAATGCAGTGGGTGTGGTCCCATGAAAGACCATGTGCACTTGAAGCTGAGTCACCTCCCGCCTGAGACTCTTGCTACCAGGTTGCCAGGAATCTCTGAGACTGCAATGATATTTGCCGGTGTGGATGTAACCAAGGACAACGTCCCTGTCCTGCCAACAGTTCACTACAACATGGGTGGAGTTCCTACCAACTATACTGGAGAGGTGTGGTGTGATACTTAACAAGTAGGAATACATTCCACAATAGTTGTAGCTGATTTCATCACACACACACACACACACACACACACACACACACACACTCACATGCATACATTTCCCTGTATTCCCGTAAATTTAGATAAATGTCTTTTTTTTTTACCTTTCTTTTTAATAGCTACAGTGTAGATTGCATGTTTGTCTATCCATATATATTGATTACAGGCGATCCAGTATACCAAAGATGGTGGTGACAGAATCGTCCCTGGCCTGTATGCTGCCGGGGAAGCAGCATGTGCATCTGTCCACGGAGCCAACAGGCTAGGTGCCAATTCCCTCTTAGAGCTTGTGGTCTTTGGCCGAGCTTGTGCTCATGCCATAGCTGCCAAAACCAAACCAGGGGAAAGTCAGCCTGCCCTTTCAGAGGTATACCACTGATCCAAGTAGATTTGGTCAAGAGTTTCAATAGAAGTGTTATGCTATAATAGTACAGCTTGGCACAGGGATGAGTTATTTCAAGGAATAGCATGATTGCTTTTTTTTATTATTATTATTTTTTATTAATTTTTTTTTGTGGACTACTTTACAGTATAATTTTTAACTCCTAGGTTGTCAGTATGTACATATATTATTAGAAAGTATTCTGAGCTATAGACTAATTCACTTTTATAAATATTACATTATTGTTTAACTTTTTGTTGAGGAAATAATCAGACTGAAATGCAACTCGTGTAGCAATAAAAGCATGCGTGTTAAACTATTTCATATTTATTTGAGAATTATTGAATAGAAGTGGACTACTATCTTATATATATATATATTTTATTTTATTTTTATTTTTTTTCCTACAATGTTTCATAATTAATTTTTGTGGCAGTCTGCTGGTGAGAGCAGTGTGTCCAACCTGGACTACCTGTACAACCAGTGCAAGTCAGGTCGACCCACTGCAGAGTGGCGCTTGGACTTACAGCGAGTCATGCACAATAATGCGGGAGTGTATCGCAACCAGGACTTGCTTGCAGAAGGGTGTGATAAACTGGACAAATTAGCTGCGGAGATGAAGGACAATCTTAAGGTAAGAATTTTCTATTACTTTTTTTTAATAATAGCAAAATTTTCTCGTTCTAACAGCCAATATTGTTAATTCAAACTTAACCCTATTATTTCAGCCGAGAATGACTGAATCGTTGAAAGAATGTTTTTTTTTTCAAGTATTAACCTTTGTATGTTTGGTGTAATCAATCTGTTAAATTTTTCTATAAGATGTGTTTAAAAGCACTTTTGCTAAGGTGCTAAAATTTGAAGCAAGAAAAGTCTCGTCTTTTATAAGCAGTATTTCCACAAGTTAGTGTCTATCAGTCAAAACCCATGGGGCAGCCTGAGGGATGTGATATTCTTAATTAGCTCTATAATTGAGCACACAATTGCCAGACTTTTGCTCACATAGCCTTGTGGATTTTAGGCTCTCATAGCCGTCAGGCCTGTTTTAGCCAGTTTAAAGGGTAAAGTATATATCCCTGTATATCCTGACTACAACAATGTAATAATTCAGTCATTTTCTGTTGAAATAATTGGAATGATAGCAAAGTTACTCAGTTCTAACAGCCAATATATGTAAATTAAAACTTGACCTCTGAACACGAAGTCGAAACGTCAGGTTAAGTTTAAATTGTTAACATAAATTCGCTGTTAGAACTGAGAAAATTTCCTATCATAACAATTTAATAATGGGTTGTTTAATGTTAAATAATTGTTATAGTTATTTGATACTGGCCGAGTGTGGAACAGTGACTTGATCGAGACACTTGAGCTGCAGAATCTGCTGCTGAACGCCTTGCAGACTGTGCATGCTGCTGAAGCCAGGAAGGAGACAAGAGGAGCACACGCAAGAGAAGACTATCCTGTGAGCAGACTCTTAGTTACAAAGAGTTAGGTTGCAGTCTGGGTTTGTGCACGCACTAAATTCATATGTAATAAACAGTTGATTGAAAGAAACTGCACTTCTTTGTTCATAGGATCGTGTTGACGAATATGATTATAAGGAATCCATTGAAACTCAGGAGAAGCTGTCATTTGAGAAGCATTGGAGAAAGCATACAATGTCATATGTGGATAGTGACTTCAAGGTAGTGTAAATGAGTTTTCTTAATTGTATTATTATTTATGTATAATAATAATAATACTTATTATTGTTGTTGTTGTTGTTGTTGTTGTTGTTGTTGCAGGTTGGATTGGAGTATCGTCCAGTGGTTGACCAAACCTTAAATGAGAATGTCTGCAAGCCTGTGCCACCAACAATCAGAAAGTACTGACCTGTCAACTCATTTGTATTGTGTACATACAGACTTATTTGGGAAAACTATTTATTTGTTTTTTGTTTTACTTTTTATGTAGTGTCAGTAAACTTTAGAGCTATAAGGAAAAAAATATATCAATGTGAGCACAAAAAAAAACCTACACGTAGCCAGAGCGTTGGTTAGTGCGTACCCTGCCCTTCCCCCCCCCCCCCCCCCCCCCAAGCCATCCGCGCACCCCTAGCTCTGTAATGCGCGCATCGTCGTCGCGAAGGTGTTGTCTGGGTAACTATAGTGACGTACGTAAATCGGCGCTCTCGACATTTTTTTTTTTTTTTTTTTTTTTGTGGGCTAGGCGCGCGTAAATTCGGTAACTGCAAAAAAGAATAGCTGCTTTTTGTTCGTGTCGATCCTCCTAGTTACTCCTCAACTCACCCGGTGAAATAGTCTGCCTACCTCTTACTATACATACAGGATGTCACAGTCTGAATTTGAAAAAGTTGATATCTTGTTGGATAAAGCCAAGTTTGCTGAAGCGGCCGAGAGATATGAGGACATGGCCAAGGTTTGCTTAGCACTTGTATGATTTTTTTAGCATAGAAGCTACTAATCTAATTTGAAGTTGTGTTTGCAGTATTAAGTTCAAACGCAAGTATCATTTTACAGTTAGCTAGTGGTGAATAGAAAAAGCTATCGGTAACTTTTTGAAATAGCAACAAAATGGGTTTATGTTGTTTCTTTAAAAATAGCCTGTATTTTTTTTTGTGTGTGTGTGCTTTGTTGTAATATGAGTTGCTGAATTGCTAAGTTGGGTTTGTTTGTTTTGTTTGTTTTTTTATTTTTATTTTTTTAATGCAATGTATTATTTTATTTTATTTTTGCTTTTCGGCATAGCACTAGTAACAGAATTGTGAGTAGGCTGACCAGGGGGAAAAACACAGGAAAAATATTGTTAGTAAGAGGTTGCTACCAAATATTTGCTTCGAACTAACAGATTGGGCGTTTAGATAATCAAATTACAGAGAGTTTTCTGATATAAATGAATTTAGTTTGTTTGAGGACAGGGTGACCTTGGGAACATTTCAGTTTCATTGTTTGTGTTCTTGAGATAAAGTCAGAATTTTATGGGATTTGATGACTAATGCGTAACAACTTTCAGGCCTTGCATAGCTAGACTATTTTTTTCATATGCCAGAGGCGATACATATTGTGTCTTACAGAGAGTGCTAAAAGACAACACAACTTCTCTTCATAGTGCTGTTATGAGGCTTAAAGTGATTACATTACAAATTTTTTAATCTATTTGTGAAAGATAATATCCCTATTAACTATCTATTGAATTTAGTCCTTAATTTGAATAGAACTACTGTATTTAAAAAAAAAAAAGTTTCGCAAAGAATCTAGACTAGCTTGTTTGCTGGAGCATACCAATATTAATTAGAGAAAATTATAGGGTTATTGTGAGAAATGAAAATGGTGCACAAAATGGCCAAATATTTGTTATGAAAATGAATGAATCCAATCTAGCTATTCAAGGTCAACTTTCTTGCCACTAGCAGCTAATCACAAACTACTCTTTTCCCAATATGGTTATATAAATGCTTTCTTCTCAGTTGAATCATAGCTATACAGAGTGTTAGGTACTAGATACTATAATTATTCACTGCATGAATCCTGAATTCTTTATACCTGATTACTTTCAATAGTCTGGTGAAATGTGTGCAATAGTACTACTCTATATCACAGCTACTCACAGCGAAAGTTTTCCTTCCAAAGAATTACTTATTATTATTGCAGTTGTTGTAATACCATGCTGAAAGCTAATTTCCGCTGAAGATGGCAGAAGTTTTTCAGTTCTTCCAGGACTTCTTAAATCCCCGGTACTTTCACCAGTGACTTTGACTAGTTTTACACTCAAACCCCCCCCCCCCCCCCCCCCTCCCCCCTCAAACCAAATCATGAATGACCCTGGATAGGATATTACCACTGTATATAACAAGTAAACAGCTTTTTACTTTTCCCCACGCTCTATATTTAAATAATTACAAACAGGACTCTATTTCATACTGTTTATTTTTGTTTTGTTTTTCCTCCTTCAGATTATGAAGGAGGTTACAGAGCTGAAAAGCGAAATGCCAAAAAAGGTGCTGTCGCGTGATGAAAGAAACTTTCTATCTGTGGCTTACAAAAATGTGGTGGGTACCAGGAGGAGTGCATGGAGGGTCATTTCCAGTCTAGAGATAAAGGAAAAAAATGATGAAAAGAAAGAGTTAATAAAGGAATACAAAGAGAAGATACAAAAGGAGCTGGATGACATATGCAAGGAGGTGTTGGTAAGTGATGGCTTAGTTATGGTGTGCATTGTATTGATCTAACATTTCCTGTGCTTTTTTTTTTTTTTTTTTTTTTTTTTTTTTTTTTTTTTTTTTTTTTTTGTGGCTAATATTGCTATTCAACACTTAAATTTGTTTTTCTAAAGTCATATAAGCCACAAAGCAAATCCTGAGCCAACCCCAAGATTTGAATTATTTCTTCTTTGTGTATGTATGCAAGGTTTCATTTTTTGTGGGAGATCCATTTTCGAAATATAAACCATCACATATTTCACGCAGTAACTTAACTTCTTTTCTTTACTCTGTGGAGGAATAACTCTTAGTTGGTGGGAGAAATTCAAGTATATCCCTTTCTTATATAAAACGCTGGTGTGTGATTTTTGAACTTTTTTTTAAGGTCGTCCTGCTTTCTTGCAAAGAATGGGATAACAAGCTTTGTGGTCAGTAAAATTGGAGTGAAACAAGGTACTTTATTTTGGGCATGCCTCTCAACTGGGCACAAGTTAGCCACTCAATTTATCAATTCTTAACAACACTCAATTGTGCTAATTTGACATTAGCGATCGTGAAAGTGTGTGCAATTAGCTTAGAGTTATGGAGAAACCTGTGGAGTGTGCAAGCGATGGAGGACAATGCTTAAGCTTGAAGAAAGCCTGAAACACCTTGAAATGGGTTGTCTTGACGTGTAGTTGGAGAAAAACTATGGTCTCCTGGAGTAACAGGCTATTCTGATATTAAGGCACCCTCGGGGGCCCAAAGTGATGAGAAGGGATTGAATTTTGCTCTGTTTCACCAAGATTGTGCAAGAACAGTTGGTGACTATTTTTAATGAGTTACTGTCTACTTGGGTAGACTTACTGTAATTCTATAAGTTGTTGGTGTTTTTGTTGTTTAGTTTATTATTTTTATCAAACATGTATGTATTGAACACTTTTTTGTATTCAAGCATCTGCTAGAAGTTAGACTCATCAAAAATGCCGAAGAGTATGAACCTGACAGAGACGAAGAAAAGTTGGACAAACCCTGTTCTCTGGTGTTCTATTTAAAAATGCAAGGGGATTACTATCGTTATCTCTGTGAAGTGATGGAAGGTGATAAAAGGAAAGGTACATATATATATATTTATAGCCCGTTACCGGAGCGAACGCGCTTGTCGTTAAGAACTATAAATCGGATACAGTCTGGTATGCTCGTAAGAAAATGTATTAGCGGGGAAAAGTCTGATATAGTTCATAGCAACCATAATTATGATGGAAGGCAGATCACAGCAAAATGGAATAATGAAGAGTTTGGGTACTTTAATACAATTACTAAGATAGCTAAGGCTATACTTTGGTATTTGGGTACTTTAATACAATTACGGGCTATTAAATAGTTATAAACCAAAATCAGTAAGTTTGTATTGCGATTTATAAATCCTTGCCACTCGGGCTGCGCCCTCGTGTCTCGGAGTTTATAAATCGCATACAAACCTCAATTTTGGTTTATAACTATAACATAGTTTGTTTTGGGATGAAATAATCTGTCAAGTTACTGCAGATGTGTTCAGCATTTCAGTATGTATTCCCTCATGTTGCGTGTACGGTAAAGCTGACTTGTGAGAAGAACGAGCTTCCGAACTAATTAGTCTGAGCGTTAATGATATTAAGTTCTTATGTATTATTGTATATGATTTTTACATTTTATCGGTATCATAGCAAAAGTATTAGAACTACAGGTTTTATCATCAGTGAAATGCCTAAATAAACAAGTTAGTTCCAGGTGTTAATTTTTTGGGTAAAATAGTAGACAATGTTGATATGTCTGTGGTTCTAGTGTTTTGTTATGCTAGTTACTTGTGATAAAAATGTGAAAATTAAGTATAATATGAATATTCCTAGCAATAGCAGGTGTGTTTGCAGATTAATTATCTATTTTTCGTACTTCCGCTTGTACAAATTAATAGCAGGCATTGTAGGTATACACGATGCATTATTGCCGTGCCTGTGGTCTGGAGCTGTTTTTGTCTGAATGATGGTAACTTCTAAAGTGTAGAAATTCCACTTCAGCTCGTGAATATGGCAAAACAACAACAACAACAATCTATAGTCTGTCCAAGTTGAGTTGGCCAGGAAAAAAAAACTTGAATAACTTTTGAGTTAAAGCAGCTACTCATGCGGGGTTTGCACCATTAGAAAGCTTGCACTGAAGTGGTTAAAAATGTTTTCCTCAGTATACTCCGAAACAGAGAGAAAGTGCTATTCCAAAACTCAATACAGAAGTCTAAGAAGTCTATGGAAATAAGAAAAACCACAGATTTCCCGCTCAAAGTGCACCCACTTTTAGTCACACGGCACGGCTCAATTGATCATGCAGACAATCTTCATTTAAGCATTTTGTAAACAATGAGTGGCTTCTTCTCTAGTGGCTGAATTTCTAGCTTTGTATCGTGATAAGCTTTAGTTGTGAGTGTGGAAACAGTATAGGCCTAGTGTCCTGTTGGCGCAGAAAGGTACATGACCTAATATGATGTTGGTAAGTTTATTTGTCTATCTGTTCAATAACAAATACTGACTAGCCAATATATTTCAGAGTGACATAGCTATCATTTAGCTAGCAACTTGTAGTACAGCCCCAGTGAAGCTTTTTGTTAATTAAATTTAAATTGTGTGCTTGTCAGAGCTGTGTTTATGCCAATCTCTTTTTCTTCTATTAGCTGAATTTGTTGTGAGAATGCTGCACTCCACTTCTAATTGGATCACAACTATATTTTTATTAATTCTCTGTGCGCATGCGTGTGAGGGTTACAGTAGTCTGTCGGTCATTCACTCTGTCAGCAGCGTATCTCGAAGATGGCGGACTTCTATGCCTTGAGAGAAGAAGAACTCTGACTAGATGACGATTTAAATCCCTTTAATTTGCCACTTTTTTTAAATTTCGGCTTAGTTTTTGAGAAAACAAGAGAAAGGCAGACACTACGGTGAGTGCCTGCCATTTAGATTCACGTGAGCATACAAATTTTATCGCGCCCGATTCAATTTGTTGCTTGTGTTCTGTAGTTCCAGTATGTGCTAATCTCTTTTTTTCTGGTGTTAAGAAATGTTCATTCTAGTTTGTTTGTTTGTTTTTGTTGTTGTTTTTTAATGAAGGGTCAAAACATGGTAATTCAGATCTCAGTTGTGTTCCCATGCTGCTTATACCACATTTTAGCTTCCATACCATCTCCAAGATACCAATCATATTAAAAGCACTAAACTTGTGAAGCAAATATTGATTAAATGCTATTTGGGAGTGGTCATCTTCAAATTGAACCCCAATAAGTACTGGGTACTAAGTAATCGGGTGCAAGCTCATGGCACTTGTTTTGACCATCCAATCAGTATGAAGAGTGTGTAATTCAGTAACTGCTGCTATTTACACCCTTATTCTTTAGATCCTCAATTATGGGCACGTCAGTTTTCAAGACAGTATAAGATACATTGGTGATCTGTACGACGTATAGTATTATCTAAAGAGGCTATTTATACTATGATCAAGTGCCAGCTAGGCACAATGGAATTGTGATATAATAAAGTGTTTTATTATATATATTATTTCTTTGTTTTATGTAATAGTTAGAGCATAAGCGCACATGCTCTAACTATTTTAGATCCCGTTTACGCATGCCCAGTTTCCACTAGCAACTTTGTTTATCAGCATTTTCGCAGAAATGGCTAAAGGCAAAAAATAGTGCACACTTACCAAGTTAGTACACCTAGTAACAATAATAGCAACGGGATCTAATATTGTTCTTGTAGTCTACTACTACATTTTAGCCTTTTGAGGACTAGAGATTTGCTGAGTTCCACTATTCATCTATGTTAGGGCAAATTCAATTGTTTTGTATGGTACTATGAACTTGAGGCTTATAGTTCGCCTTAGTTATTGCGTCTGTTCGTTTCTTTTAATTGAATAAAGAATTATTTTGGCTCTTAGAGTGAAATACAAAGTAAAAAAAAGTCTGACTACTACTGATGCCCATGTTATGCCGAATTCCTACAGGTTTTTGTGGTTTTTCTTTGCATCTACACATTAGTACAGTCACACTATAAAATTTTTTTTGTTTGCGATATAAATTAAAAGCACCTGCTAATCAAGACTAATTGGTCGCATCTTTCAGCTCAAGCTAATGCTCTAGATCCATAGATCCAAAATGAAGACTACAGCTTCTGAATTCTGTGATAGGAGAAGCACGATGGGTATGCATTGAAGTTATAATACGGTTCGACTCAGTTACTTGATAACATTGGACAGGCTGTTGTTTTTTTTTGTTGTTTTTTGTTTTTTGCATGACTGGGTACCATAAGCTACTCAGATCTAAACAGGGTGAGAGAAGACTTTGATGGATTCCAGCACTCTTCTTCTCCAGTAGAAACTCTCATTACCCAGGGGTTCATTTAGGGGCGAAATTGAGCTTGCGCTATCTTGAGGAGGTCACAACTTTCATACATAATTAAGATAGAAGAGGAGATGGGCTTCAAACTAAGACAATAATTAGAGCAGACATATAAATATGATTAAAGAATCTACAATCACCTTCAGTACTCACTTTTTTTTCTTTTCTTTTTTCCTTACACAATTTTAACCCTGCCTCCTGTCTAAGAAATATTAGTATAATTTATTTGTTGGTTCATTTTTTTTTTAATTGTTGTTATTATTATTATTATTTTTTTGTTGTTGTTGTAGAAATGATGGAAAAAGCTTGTGAATCTTATCAAAAAGCAATGGACACTTCATATACAGACCTGCCAACTACACATCCCATCCGATTAGGCCTGGCACTCAATTTTTCTGTATTCTATTTTGAGATAAAAGATGAACAAGAGAAGGCATGTGAAATGGCTAAAAAGGTTTGTAACTGTAATATTCATATTACGGACTAAATTTACAATTGGTCTTCATGGTTTATTTAGCAAGCATTAAAACCAAATACATTCTATATTAATATTAGTGCTTTGGGTCGATTCCTTAGCTCCAGTTCTATCATTTTTAGTGGTTGTACGGATCAGTCACATGATGATGTGATGATGATGATGATAATTATGAAGGTGAAGAATATAAAGCAAGACTGATTTTTATTTTATTTGTAGGCTTTTGATGAAGCTATTGCAGAACTTGATACTCTGCAGGAAGACTCTTACAAAGACAGCACTCTTATAATGCAACTCCTGCGAGACAACTTGACAGTACGTGTTTGTGTATATGTTTGTGTTGCACTTTAAGATTTGTTGTTTACCCATTTAAATGAAATAATAAATCCCAGATTTACATGACTGTCTGTACCACCACTTAACTATTAAAATATTCACTTATATTTACCTTAACCCTCAGCGCGCATGCGCAAGAGGGTTATAATAGTTGTCCTGTCTGTCTGTCTGTCATGCTCTGATTTTGGAGATTACTGACAATTAACAGTTGATTTTAGGTATGAACTTTACTCAGAATGAAGATTTAAGACCTTTTATTGTGCTACTTTATTAATTTCGGGCTAATCGTTGAGAAAACGCGAAGCTTTCAGCTCCGCGTAGGTACCAGCTTTTATGGGCAACACCCCCTAGCATCACGTCATAATCACATGAGTAAATCATTTCTTGCAGTCAGTGGTGTAGTTCGCTTTATGCTCAGGGAAGTTAACGGAGTTAAAAGAAATGAAGTTTCACTTTGAAAATGTATATCGAAGAGTGTTTCTAGCTAGTTTAGCTTCTTCTCTTATGAAGACAGCGTTTCTATGTACCATTTTCATTGATCTAGCTATTTTGATGCCTCATTAGAATGTGAGTGGGTCTGGGAAAAGGGACCTTATGGCACAAAAATTGAAACTGAGATATAGGCTCCAGAAATAAGTCACCGGAAAAATTCTTCTCCAAGTTTTGTTTTTTGCAGAATTAGTCTTAGTGACCCTTACTCTACGTCTATGCCAAATTTCAAATGTCAAAACAGCTTTAAAAAACCCAGATGTGCTGTGAAAAGACAAGCTACTTTTTATTCTCTCTCGTTCTTGAAGTACAATAAACGGGGAATGGGTGGAGTTTCAAACTAGCAGCTTAAAAAAAAAACGGCATAGCTTTGAGACTATTGCATGCACTCTACAGCTTATCTCTGGCTGAAAGTTTACCACTACATCGAGTAGAGTAGCCAAAGATTCTGACAACACCGGCTGTGAGACGCTATGAAAGCCAAAAAGAACTCCATGCAAAACTTCGTTAGTTGCCGTTAAAAAACGGCTGCACGATTTAAGGGTGCCCACACACAATTTTTTGTTGATGGTTGCTATGCACGATTACTACTATTATATACTTACAGGGGCTTCTCCACTACAACACAAGGACAAAGTACCTATTTATAAGATATTGAAAAATTCTTGTTGTAGTGCAGTTCATTTTTTTTTTTTTGGTTTACCCGTGTATAAATTTTTGTGTCGTTCTCATTATTAGATTCCAAGAAAAACTGTTACAAATTTTGGAACTTTAATTCCACTCGCAATTCAAATAGCCCCACCCCCATATCTCGTACTGCGAGTACGCGAGCAATTTTTTTTTTCAATTAGTTTGTATTGGTTCTAAAAAGAGCCCGCCTATATCAAGAGTAAACAAACATCAATATAACAATAATAAGAGAGTCGGAAGAGAGAGCAGTTTCTTGGAGATAGTCCGAGGTGAAGGTATTAGGTCTGCGCAGCTTGGGAAGTCTTCGCTCCTTAGAAATCGAGCCTGCTGGTTCCATCCGCTTGAGTTCAGGTACACAGAGCTTGGAGAATGGCTACAGGAGGAGAGGCAGCCTGGTGCACCTTGCCACGTGAGTTCAGACGACGTATGGAGAGTTGCTGTAAACGGCTACAAGACAACAAGAAGCTAAACTAAAACACCACAACTTCGCAAAGTATACTTCTGCGACTACTGCACGATAATGGTGGGGGTATTGGCGGGGAATAAATTAATGTCCGGATCTACAGGCAATGCGCATTGCTATGTGCAGCCACCCTTAAGGTCCCTTTTCCTAGACCCACTCACAAAAATAGCTAACAGATTGCTTGTTCTTTTGGAAGGAGATTTGTAATAGCTAGGTAGTGTTTAATAGCGCTGAAGGTTCGCACCTTTGGTGCTTCATTAAAGCAGCAATGTTGTGAGGATAAGATATGTAGGTTAGGAAGTCTGTCATTAGCTTAATGCACAACCACTGATGTTCAGCTTTGCCTTTAATTGTACATGGATATAATTTCATCCGCTTGATTAAGTAGTCAATGTGTTTTAGCAATCACATGGCTCGTACATCTAATAATAGAAGCTTTGCTCTTTCCTCCCTCGAGATGCTGTCAGGTTCATTTGGTTAATACCCAAGGAGCTCGACATTGATAGGTTTCTGAGTCCGCATGTTTTAATCTGAAACAATTTCGCAACATTTTTTCTACAATAAGGTCAATTTCATAGTATTATTACTATCAATTTGTAAAATGAATTCTGATGCCATATTATTAGTTAAGAGGTGGCACAGTCATGTATACCAATAAACCTCAAAGTAATGACTAATCCACTAAAACAGCTATTCAGCCAGGCTTATTTCTGATGTACTGTTCAGTATCATCAGGACTTTTAAAACAATATGTATCTCTTGGAGGAGACAATAATTATAAGCGATCCAGGACAGCACAGTTTATTTTAACCATATCCACTCGTTATAGCTAACTGGGTGTCTCTTATAAAGACTTGCTTTTTTTTTTTTTTTTTTTTTTTTTTTTTTTTTTTTTTTTTTTTTTTTTTTTTTTTTTTTGCTTTTTTTTTATCCAAGACCAGGACTGTTGTTATTGAACAGTCCACATCACAATGCCCATTTAAATGCCTTAAGCTGCTGCTTCACATAAGCGTACTCTGAAAGAAACACATATCCTTACAGTGGTTGTTGTTGTTGTTGTTGCTTTTCGTTTTTTTTTTTCCTCCTTCTATTAAGAAGAGTACCTTAAAGGTTTTGCCAAAATACTCCAAAAGTATTATATATAAGCACTGGCTAGTCTATTCCTGCAACCATGCACCTGCTATCTAGCATCAGGAGCCTAAGTAAGCAAACTCACTAACCCACTTGATTGTACTACTATCCACTAAGTGGAGACATAATTTCATCAGTCACTGTTCTTCTGATCAACATGAACTTGGTCTGGGTAACATTCTTATTCAGGTTGAAATCTGTAGCCACTTCTGTGTACACTTGCAAAGCACCAGCTTTAGCCTTCCTGGGCAAGCTATTATTATTATCTAATCTCAAGCACTCACAATTCTCTAAGTTACAATTAGGGAAATCACAGTATGTAATATAGGCTATTGTGACCGTTAGTATGTGTAATATGCTAGTGATGATATTCTGTAATAGTTATTTGCTGTTTGTTCTATGTATTCTAGTTGTGGACATCTGATAATGAGAAAAACTAAGCATGAACTACAGGGAACTACAGGGCAGCGGACTACTACTCTTTAGATTGTGTGGTTTTTAAAATAATCTTCATATTATTAACTACATCATATTTTATTTCATTCTGATTTTTAAATATAATACTGTGATTGCTTGAAGAGTTTGACAAGATTTACATGAGCTAATGGCTAATAATGCATGTCCATGCAGTTACTATACATGTAAATTGAAAAATACTGTCTACTTAGCAAAATCATCTTAAAGTTTGCAGCCTGACTATAAAACGTAAGAGAGAGACAATTATCTCGCATATAATGTGCATTTCTTTTAGTGTCTGGTTTCATTGGTACTTATCCATTTAATTTGGCAAATCAAAGTCACTCATTTTAGCTTACCCCAAAAACTCAGCCATAATTATGTAGAAGCTTCACTATACCCCAACTGTCTACAGGCCACATCAGCAGCACGACTGTTAAATGAAGAGGCACAGAAAGGCATCCATGAGTAAAAGCCTGAACCATTGTATATGGGGGTGTGGAGCCTAAACTTGTATTTTACAATATAAAACATTATCAAGTAAAAAAATGTAATGGTTAAAACACAGGAACCTCATAGGCATTTGTTTAGTGTGCAGTGAATTATTTGCCTTTTCACCAGTCACATAATGAAGACATTCTCGAGTCATCATAGCTCTGATGACACCTTACCAGCCAGCCACCCTGTGGCACAATCGCAATCATTTCGTCATTTTTTCCTTGTTGCCCTGGGTAACTTATACGTCACTATATTGTCATGCCAACGTGACGCAAATGGTTTAATCTGCCCACGTACACCGCGGTTTCTGGGGAATAGACTGCTGTTGGTTGCCGATTTGACTCTTTGAGCTAACTTGTAGTTGTATAAAGTAAGATTAACACTATGTCTGAAATAATGGTGGATAGTGGAGATGGTCAAGTCGCTTGTGCGAGGATAGCTGAACAACTGGATAGATTTGAAGTAATGGCCCAGGTAAGAACAGGAACTACTAGATTTTGTTTCGTTTATTCATCCTCATCAAATTGTCAATGACATTAATCATAAAGCAGCGCTGCTTGAGATTTATTGTTTGTACATATGTCAGAAGCTGTATAAGGCACGTGTAATGATGAACCGGATTTTTTATAAATTAACAAACGAATACAAGAATGTTATTCTCATTTTTCTGTTTAAGTGATGGCCATATTTAATATTAATTCAACTAGTAGACAAAGTCAAATAGCATTGACGACGTTTTAGTGGTGATATTGTATTTTAAAATTGTGGTAGTAATATTTTTAGGATAGATTTTACTGTCAGTGAAGTATTGCTTACAGTGTTGAAATAAGAGCTGTTATTGTGTGAAGTTTTTTATAGCAGTCTTCCTACTATTCCTGGACCGAAGCTCTAGTAAGATTTTATAAGTATTTCCTGTGCTATATTCTTACAGCTACTAACACATTGCCTTTTTTTAAACAGAATTTCCTTAATTTTTATTGCACTTCCATCTCTCTCTTCCCCCTCCCCCCCATCTCCCCGCTCCTTCTTTCTGCAAAGTGGTATGGTAGCCATTATATAAGTGAAGTTGATTATTGTTGTTATTTTGTAGCACAAATGAGCAGTATAAATTTGCAAGTCATTTAAAAAAAATGAGACAATGAAGGAATGGATTACACTATAGTTCTTCCCAACTTATTTAAAAGATGAATATAATTATATTTGTACACATTTTCATTGGTTAGACCTGACTTGGTCTCACTCACCAGTTGAACTATTTTGTTTCACTAACTAATAGTAAATACTGTTTGTATGAAGACTGCCTATTATTTTCAAACTTTGCCTAAAGATTATGTTTAATGCAAGGCTTCTGATTCTGTAGCTGTGGAAGCCAATATGAATTATATTTTCCTGGTAATTCTATTTTCTTGTTAATGTGATAGACTAAGATTGGAACATCAGACTTTGTCTGGGGTGTGCGAAAAATTGGGTTTGATACAGGGTGGTTGGCTAGTTGACAAAATTGTCTGTGTTCCTTTATTTCACTTATTTTAATCATGTTTATTTTTTATGTTAAGTTGTTTTCTTTTTGCTTGTTCTCAACAGTTACTGGTCATTGGAGTAAGAGGATTACTTGTTTTGCTGTTTCTTTGTTGTAGCTGTTGTTTTTTGTTGTTGTTTT
>WLWD01003309.1_pt1 | contig 32447 bp, 32 predicted proteins | sample 6712731 | NCBI WGS metagenome assembly WLWD01 (sample SAMN12718690, study PRJNA576275) | sponge metagenome | isolation source: marine sponge | host: Mycale hentscheli | place: New Zealand: South Island, Marlborough, Capsize Point | collected 2014-11-01
TGCACCCCTTCAATCGTAATGCAATTATGAATCTTGACCCTGTTGACACCGATTCATCTGATGGCACTTCACCGACCAGTAACAATTCCACCACCAACTCTGCTGATGGCATTGGGGCCACTGTTGCCAAATCCCCTCCTGTCAATGCCATAGTCTCCAGATCAACATCACCTGCTGTTGTCGCAAAATTTCCTGTGACCACTAACACTGATTCAGATATTGTATTCCCTCCAGAGAAACTTGAGCTTTTTGAGAGACGTTACAAAGAAGGGTACGATATTCCAGACGCTGAATATGAGGCTTGGTTGACAATGGCCCATCCACAGGCTGGAATGACTAGCATTGCTGACGCTTTTCAAGATTACTCTAAACCCGGTCAGTGAAAGTGATGATGAAATATTAGCATATGAGACACCTCTGAGTTCTCCTGAGATGTTTTCGACTCCTGTTTCACCTTCACATGTACCATTAAGTGCCGACGACAATGATGCACAGTCACAAACATTGGAAGTACCACTTTCACATCAAACTCCAGCTCCAGATAATATCGTCACAGAAGTCGCCTCAGATGCATCTGCCTCAGAAACGTCTGCCTCTCATGCATCTTATTCTGGTAGTGCCACACCTTCTCAGGGTAACTCCTTTACAACAACCAAAGTCAGTCCACTCACAAAATATCTAACACTGCCAGATGCCACACCAAAATCTCGAACAAGGACGCCAGAGACAACCAAGATGAGAGCTATGACTGGAGCTCGTGTATTTACCAGTACTGAATGTTTTGCCATTATCAAAGAGCAGGAACAGAAAAAGAAGCAGAAAGAGGAAGAAAAGATTAGGAGAAAAAAAGAACGAGAAGAGAAAAAACAGCAGAGACTAAAAGAGCAACAAAAAAAGACTGAAGAAGGCTAAGAGAATGAAAGAAATGGCGCGTAAGGCAGAAGAAAAGCTAAGAGAAAAGGAAAGGAAAAGAGTTGAGAAAGAACAGAAACAGAAGGAGAAGGCAGAACAGAGGGGGAAACCCAAGAATGCAGAGAGTGGCAATCACAAACGAACCCTCCGCTCAAGGTGTGTTCAAGAAGATCATTCAACTAGGCTGGATGATGTGATTGAATCTAACAAGTGCTGTGTGTGCTATGAAGTGTATGAAGAAGAAGAAGAAATGGAGTGGGTGCAGTGTCCATGTTCCCGCTGGCTACATGAAGAATGCATCATTGAGACTCGTGTCGATACTTTCGGAAAAGAATTGCTATGTCATCACTGTGTTTAAAAATCAAAAATAAATAAAAAAATAAATCAATAATTTCAATCAAGTAGCTATGTCACTCTTCAAAACAATTGTTGTGTATGAAAAAAATATATAGCTACAAAAAAAAAAAAAATTCATCAATTCAATCAGTACTTCAATCATGTTTTTTGTATCTTTTTTTTTTCCCAGTTGTTCCCAGTAATGATTTTTCAATTTGTCATGACGTTTACTAAAATGAGTACCAAGTGTGGGCCCTAAGCTCCTTGGAACTGTCGGTCACTCGCACACGTTTGGTGGGCAGCGTTATGTTTCGCTGCCACCAGAATCTCAAGAAGAGGTACAGCTGTAGCTTCACTCTTAATACTTTAATTATTACTCGAGACTGAACGGGACACGTGGTACTACCAGTTATATAGAAAATAGTCTCACGTGACCCAGTCCTACTTACACATTGCACAAATCACCAAATATGGAATTACAACTCAACAGATAATGCACGTGATACACTTAGTAAACAATAACAACACATAAACGATAATCTTGAATACAATAGTTCTCCATCTCTTTACGCATCTTTTTCTCTCTCTCGGTCTTCACGCATCTCTTTCTCGTTCTCATCTTCCTTCTCTCGAATCATGTGGGCCTTGGCAGGCCCTAGGCCCACATTTCCCCCCACCTCCAAATGCCGGGTGACACCGTCACTGCACCCAGCATGGCATCTAGTTAAGTCATCGGCCACCACGTTCTGGCTGCCACTTCGGTATTCCAGCTCGAAATCGAATTCGGCCAAGGTGAGAGCCCAACCATAAACCCTCCTGTTCAACTGACGGCTCGATCGCAACGAGCTCAGCCCCTTGTGATCCGTAATCAACTTGAACCTCCGGCCGTACAGGTAATACGAGAAATGTTTCACAGACTCCACAACTGCTAGGCACTCCAGCTCCTGAGCCGAGTAACGGCACTGAGCCCCCCTCAGCTGGCGTGAGAAAAAGGCCACTGGCAACTTCTCCCCCTCACGATCCACCGACAAAACCGCTCCGACGCCCGTCTCACTGGCGTCACACTCCAACACGAACATATCACAACTACTAGGAACACACAAACATACAACGTCAGACAACACATTACATAACTCACCAAACGCAGCCACCATTTGGTCCGTCCACTCCAGCCTCCTCATGTCTTTCACAGATGTGTGGGGCGTCAGCACCGAGGCCCACTGGTGAAACCCCGCAATGAACCGGCGGTAATATCCCACCAGCCCCAGAAACGCCCTCAACTGCTTCCTGGTCTTGGGACGAGGATGCTGGCGCAACGCAATCACCCTAGCCTCCGGAACACACAATCTTCCATCTCCAACAACATGACCCAGAAATAGCATACGCCTCTTCCCAAACTCACACTTGCTCACCTTGCAGGTAAGCCCCGCCTCTGACAACGTCCTGAACAACACTCTCAAATGCACTAAATGCACACTCCAACATTCAGATACCACAAACTCACACAAAACCTCATCTAACTCTTCCCAAACAAACCCCTCACACTCACCACTCAACAACTTCACACTTGACACGTCCTCCTCTAACACTACATCTAACCTATTCACAGCTCTCCTCTCCGCATAATTCTTTAAACAGTTGATGTGAACGACTTTGGAGTGTCGCTCAGCACCCACCTTCCCTATCCTGTAATTAACTGCTCCCTTTCTAGCTAAAACCTTGTAGGGGCCCTCCCAGGAGTCAGCTAATTTACTGCACATGCCCGGTACCCTGTAAAGCACTAACGCTCCCACATCCAACTCTCTCATCTTACTACCTCTGTTAATATATCTCAACCGACTCTCCTTACTCTCCCCCATCTTCAGTGCCGCACAATCCCTCATTAATTCCAGTCTCTCTGCTAATCCCTGCACCCACTCACACACTTCTAACTCCTTTAACTCTACCTCATACAACCCATGATAAAGGGCGTCTAATGGCGTCCGTACCCTATACCCGTACACTAAATCAAATGGCGAGAAGCCACTATCAGAATGAGGCATCTGCCTTAACACATACAACACGAAACAGATCTGTCCAACCCACTCACGTCCCTCAGCCACACACATCCCTAAAATGCTTTTCATCGTCCCATGAAGACGCTCCACCGTCCCCATTGGTCTCAGGGTGGTATGGGGATGTCCTCATCTTCTCTATCCCTAACAAGGAGCATAACTCACTGACTTCTCTATCGCAAAACTGGCTACCCTGATCCGACAACATCCTCTCAGGGATAGCCGTCCTGGAAAAGATAGACCAGAGGCCCTCGGCCACTGCCTTTGCCGTAACTCTCCTCAGGGGAACCGCCTCTGGCCATCTTGTAGCGAGGCACACGTATGTTAACACGTATTGATGGCCACCCTTTCCCTTGGGCAGTGGACCAACAAGATCCACCGCCACGGACTCGAACGGCTCGGTGAGTAAGGGGCGTTCGACGACGGGAGCCTTCCTGGGCCGGTGCTTACTCTTGACCTGGCACAAGCACAGCTGCTGCAATGAGCAAGCACGTCTTTCACCATGCCCGGCCACAGGAAGTAGCGCCCTATCATCGCCGCCACCTTCTCACCCAGCAAAAAAATCTTATAAGATCTTACTTGTTGGATTAAGATCTTACTAGCCTATATAAGATCTTAATAAGAATGATTAAGATCTTAATAAGATTTATTTAAGATTTTTTGGCTAAGAACTTGATAAGTTCTTACATAAGATCTTGATAAGAATGATCAAGATCTTAATAGTATTTTAAATAAGAACTTGATAAGATCTTATATAAGATCATGATAAGAATAATCACGATCTTAATAAGATTTATTAAGATTTTTTGGCTATGAACTTGATAAGATCTTACATAAGATCATGATAAGAATGATCAAGATCTTAATAAGATTTATTTAAGATTTTTTGGCTATGAACTTGATAAGATTTTACATAAGATCATGATAAGAATGATCAAGATCTTAATAAGACTTATTAAAGATGTTTGGCTAAGAACTTGATAAGATCTTACATAAGTTCTTGATAAGAATGATCAAGATCATTATAGTATTTTAAATAAGAACTTGATAAGATCTTACATAAGATCATGATAAGAATGATCAAGATCTTAATAAGATTTATTTAAGATTTTTGGCTAAAAACTTGATGATCTTACATAAGATCATGATAAGAATGATCAAGATCTTAATAAGATTTATTTAAGATTTTTTGGCTAAAAACTTGATAAGATCTTACATAAGATCATGATAAGAATATCACGATCTTAATATATAAGATCTTACAATTTTTACAATTAATATTTTTATTTAAAAACTTCACAAGATTTTATTATAATAAAAACTAGTCCATATTATTTTTGTTAAATTTTCAACTGGAATTGACTGATACGATATTGTAAGTTAATGATGTTCATAAGGATTGGATATTGATGCGATAAAATTGTAGTCTTTATCTGGCATTATGTGAATACATTTATTAAGTAGCGAAGAAACAAGTACGGCATGTAATGATTTTAGTCCATTGACTTTGAATATGCAAGGATGAGAAGATGTAAATGAATTTAATTCAACTATGTTACTCTTTATTCCATCCAATGCATTTCTTGATATATCATAAGCTTCAATAATAGCTACATGATCATTACCGCTTGCACAAAATATTAAGATGGTGCCGTACAGAATTGTTCCCTGTCTTGATATGAACCGACAATAAGAGCTATCTCGTTTTAGCGCCATACTTTTGGCTGCACAGTACAATACACCCTTGTATTTATACTTCATGAACACCATAAAAATTTCACTGTCATTAACAAAACATCCACCTTGAAGAGTTTCAACAAATTTGGCTGGTAATTTTCTTTGTTTAATTTTTCCTCTTATACCATCAACATGAATGACAGAGCAGTATTTGTCATTCAGAGTTCTCTGATGGAACCTTAAATTCTGAACAAGTTGTGGCAATACATTTCTCGTTCCGTGGCAATGCAGTTTTAAATGGCCATTCATGCTCTCAAATGCGAAACTAGAATAGCACCATAGTGGTCCGTAGTTACGCACAGTGTCACAAAGATGTATTACACTATGTACATTCATGGTACACACTTCTTGGGGATATAATTGAACAATTGTTTTGTAAAAAAGATTTAACATTTTCTCTGCCATTTCCAGATCATTGGAACTTATTTCAGAGTTCAAAAGTATATGAACTGATTTGACTAACAGACTCAAATGAAGCAAGTAGTCTGCATGCAACAATTCAAAAAGGGTTGGAATGCAATAATATAAAAGCCATGCTTTTAATTCAGAAGCTTTCCAATATTTTCCAGACTTTTCAAGGGATCTCGGAGACCTTCTAAATTCATGTGGTGGCTTTATTTTTAGAAGAAACTCATCAATTTGTTTTATATGCTTATTTAAATAAAAACGGTAATCTTTGTACTTTCCATTTAACCAAAATTTGTGAAGCAAAGTTTTAGTAACACCCTCTAGGACACCATGCATGTAATCTATGGGCGTGTCCTTCACAATATTTAAATATGGTATCAATACGGAAGCACCTTTGACGCCAAATACAGGATTTCCAATTGAACTTTTCAACACACACTCTTTGACATGCTTTTCGGATCGTGGCATATGCTTACTAGATGGTAAGTACAAGCGCACGTGGCCCACCTGTGTGCCCTCATCCAGACAATATGTACACCCAAAACGTCCATTCCACTGAGTGAGGTTTAGTACTGCAGCTCTCGCAGGAAGATCATAAATGCCGCACAAGAGCTTTGCACGAAGGAGCTTTGTACCAGACGGAGTTTGAAGGGCTACTCCATTTTCATGCATAGTAAAAATTCACTCCAGTATTGGTTGGAGCAATATTGTCATGTCAGGCTTCACTGGACCAAGCCATATTCCTGCAAGCACCAAGTTTCTCAAATCCATTCGGACACTTGGAGGTAAGTTAGTAATGCAGAGCTGCACAGGCCACAATGTTTGTCCTGAATAAGAAATTATAGCATGTAAGTATTGATATTAACTGACCATTAGTGACTTACTAGATGATTTAAATAATGGCACACCATCCGTGAACAAAATAAGGCCGGCTTCCTCTGCTGAAGTAAAAAAAAAATTTTTTTCGCACTGTTTTTTGTATCTGACTCCATCTTGAATATCTTTGAGCAAACCATCCGTTTTCTGTCGTAAAAATGAGTACTGAAGTTCACCCCAATTATCTAAATATATATATACATATAAAGTAATATTATTAAAGGTGTTATAATCACAGGTTAACTCACTAGTAAAGATCTCCTGGATATTTTTTTCAAAATTAAGGACAGTATAGAAGCAAACTTGGCTGTCTGGGCATTTAGTACACTTCGCTTCCATTATCTCAATGACACCCATACATACACTGCAATATTGAAGTTCAGTACATTCTGCTTCATAAACTTGCTTCTTTAACTTGTATACTGTTGGAGGGATTAGATTTTGTGTAGGACAGTGACTCCGTATTAGATCCAAAAGACCTTGGATGCCAGAATCTGTCAATCGATTAGAAATGGCAAACTGATGAATCGACATTACGCTCTCTTTCTGACTGATAGGTGCTCCATCATATACATGACTCTCATCTGTGATATAAACAATTATTGTGCTCAAATGGCATACGATAAGCTAGCACAGCACTAAATGTGTTTCTTTGCTACATTTGCCAAGGACAAAAGCTATTAAAATTTGTTATTGTTAAAGCACCGGTCTGCAATGTTTGAATAAAAAATTTTATTGCAGACTAATGAAATAGTAAATCAAGGAATAATTAGCCTTTATTCATAAACACAAAAAATAAACCAAAATATTGGCTGGGTATCAAACTAAGGCTGAGAAAGAATTTTTTTAAATTATCAACTTGCCTTGTATGGTGATGAAATTATTTTTTCTATGAGAAAACGCGTTCTCCGAATTGTGTTGATATAGGTCTTCCCTGTCTTAACTACAGCAAATACTATCACAATCATCATTAATTCCATCATCATCATCATCTCCATCATCATCATCTCCATCATCATCATCTCCATCATCTCCATCATCATCATCTCCATCATCATCATCTCCATCATCATCTCCGTCATCATCATCATCATCATCATCATCATCTCCATCATCATCATCTCCGTCATCATCATCTCCGTCATCATCATCTCCGTCATCAACACCAATATCCTCCTCTCCATCATCCTCACCAATATCATCTCCATGATCAACACCAATATCATCTCCATCATCCTCACCAATATCATCTCCATGATCAACACCAATATCATCTCCATCATCCTCACCAATATCATCTCCATGATCAACACCAATATCATCTCCATCATCCTTACCAATATCATCCTCTCCATCATCGTCACCAATATCATCTCTATCAACATCTTCCTGTGTAATCCTTTCTTCATTATGTTCCTCTACATCTTCTTTTCTACCAATGCTTAGTCGAATCTTCTTCTTACTTTCTACCCAAATAGTCTGACGAGGAATCTGACATTGTGGATTCCTCAAATATAGCTTCCGCTTTTTTACTGCAAAAAAAATGTGTGGACAAAGTCAATCACTTATAGTTGTTTTGGTATAATCAGTTAATTATAATCATAATGTTCTGTTCATCTCTGTGACCTATCTGTGGGGAGATGTCATCGTCTGAAACAGTGCAAGTCAGCTATTTAATAGGTGTGAACCGCCTATAGGTGTTCACACTTTCACTCATGCTACCATTTGAACTCCCCTAATTGGGTTACAGTGCGCAATCAAGCACATGTACTGCTCTCTAATTTGAAAAGAGTACTTTGGACTGATTTCAGAATCACAAGTTTATCAATCTATTAGCAGCAATCATGAGTACAAGGTAAAGTCTATTATGTTGCTTTGTATATAGCTAGTTTCACTAAACATCAGTCATAGAATATTTACTTACCTAGTTGTTCAGTAGATCCTGTAGATACTGGCATAGGCACACTTGAGTCACGAAGATATGATCTTTTTTTATTTTGCGACATGTTTTCTGAAATATTCCAATTTCACTATATCTTGAATTTCCAAATTTCCAATAAATCTTGAATAGTCATGTGACAACCTATAGGCTTGAGTCATGTGACAATTAATCTAGAGTTGATGTCATGTGACAAACTGTATTAAATTTATTTAGCTAATTATTATTATTATTTACTAATTTCCTGCATATTTAAGGACTAGTAACAGAGCCAAAAAGCCAACAACAAATGGCAGAAGTCACACGATTCCTTCTCGGTTTTTAGAACCAGAAGATTCAGAAACGTTAAAAATTTCTGATTTAAAAGTTGGGAACACTTTGCTTTGGACAGTAAAGGGGAAAAAATATACTACAACCCTGATTAAAGTGTCTGGTAAACAATCAATACATATTTAACATAATAAGTGCATGTAAATTTACCACTTCTGGGGTGTATACAGATACGAAGCTATCTCCTAATAATAATAAAAGACCTTTAAGCGACTCATTGGATGAGGAAACTACTGAGAATAAGGTTGTTCTACTAAACCTTCATATTAGCTAATGGTTAATTCATTTTTGTTGTGGTTTTATTGTAGATGAGGAAAGTTTATGGATCTGATTCAGAAGATGAAGATGACGACGTGGTCACAGACGAGGCAGATAATAGCATGAAAAGTGGCTCAGTATCAAATCCACCAAAGGTAACTTAAACTTCCCTTTTTTGAGGGCACTGTACCTGTCAATTGTGAAACATAGCCACCAATGCAAGAAAAGTAATACCAAAAGTCCTAAAAATCCACCCAGGTGAAAATACTTAAAAAGAGAAAATTTTAACTTGCATTTTCGAAAATAAACTGGACTGAAATAGTCTAGAAGTGAGTGTAATACCTATATTTTCTAGGGTGTAGAATCACATTCTGCTATTGATTTTTCAATTGGCTAGTTCATGTTTAGGTACTGTAGGCCAAAATAGTTAGTGTTCCATAAATAGACTGAAATACCAAAGGCCTAATGTTTGTTTTGTCTATTTCTAGTGAAATTATTATTATTGTTATTATTATTATTATTGTTATTACTATTATTATTGTTATTATTATTATTATTGTTATTATTATTATTGTTATTATTGTTATTATTATTGTTATTATTATTATTGTTATTATTATTGTTATTATTGTTATTGCTATTATTATTATTGTTATTATTATTGTTATTGTTATTATTATTATTATTATCATTATTATTAATATTATTATTATTAATATTATTATATGTACTTGCCAAAGGAAGAAGAGCTCACTTGAGGCTTGCATCAAGTATCTAAAAACTAATTTTACTTCTTGGTTGTGAAATAACTTGAGATTCACGCCTTGATTTGTCTAAACAGCCTTCAGTTCAAGAGGTTTATTATATTATTTGATACATGGATGCTATAAGGTGTGTGAAATTGCTCTTTTTATGCTATAGGATCAGGATGTTTTAGTCTCTACTGAAGAGTGCTGGAGAGAAATTGTTAAAGTAAAAGAATCAGTTTTGCTTATTTATACTTCAGTAATGAACATGGAAAAAAAATTAGACGAAATAATAAATTGTACACCAAAAAAGAAGCCTCGTTGTGCATCTTCCATATGTGCTGAAAGTGTAAAGTCCGATAAAAATTTTTATTCGGTAAGCTCCATTATTGAATATTAAACTAGATGACTTTTTTTTTACTCTGTTCATATTCCAGGATAATGGAGTTGATTTGCTGGGAATTCGTTCCCCTAATCCTCCCAAATATACACTAGCATTGATGGATGCACTGTTCACTGATGAGGAAATGGCAACAAAATGTTATATTGTCCTGTCCAAAAAAGGTACTAAATCTCCTCTTTCCTCAGAAAAGAAAAAACTGATAGAAGGTATGAATAAAATAGATGATAATTTATTAATTGTATCTTTCAAGATCTTGCTTAAACTTGCAAGATTTAGATTAAGATCTTGCTCTTACTTGCAAGATCTTGACTAAAATCTTGCTCAAACTTGCAAGATATTGTTTAAAATCTTGCTATAACTTGCAACATCTTGTTTTATAACTTACGAGATCTTGGTTAAAATCTTGTAATTCTTTTTGCAAGATCTTGATTAATATCTTGTTAGAACTCGCATGATCTTCATTGATATCTTGTTAAAACTTGCAAGATCTTGTATAAAATCTTGTAGCTTGGAAATCTTAAGATTCTCATTCAATCTTGCAAAATCATTTATAATTTGCAAGATTTTTTATGCGATATTGTTAAATCTTATGAGATCTTGATTAAGATATTGTTGACGATTGCAAAATCTTGATTAAAATCTTGATTTTGGGAAATCTTGCAATGTATAGAAACTATTTACTTATCAAATGGCAAGATCTTTGTGATCTTGCCAACTACTGTTTACTTAATCAAGTGCAGGATTCAATAAGATTCGAAATTGATAAAAGAAGTATCAAAGCACTTTAATAAAATGAAGTCAATGTATCTAGTTGGTGGTTGGATTTTTTCTAAGCTTGGTAGAAATGTCTATGCATTTTTGGTTAGCTTTGCGGCATATTTCTTTATAATGAGCAGCATAAGACTCCTGGCCAAATTTTGCATTTACACAGTCTAAAAAAGAAAGAAAAAGGAATGTTCGAGCAAATTCTTAATCAAGATCTTGCAAGTTTGAGCAAGATTTTAATCAAGATATTGCAAGTTTGAGCAAGATTTTAGTCAAGATCTTGCAAGTAAGAGCAAGATCTTAATCTAAATCTTGCAAGTTTAAGCAAGATCTTGAAAGTTCGAGCAAATTCTTAATCAAGATCTTGCAAGTTTGAGCAAGATTTTAGTCAAGATCTTGCAAGTAAGAGCAAGATCTTAATCTAAATCTTGCAAGTTTAAGCAAGATCTTGAAAGTTCGAGCAAATTCTTAATCAAGATCTTGCAAGTTTGAGCAAGATTTTAATCAAGATCTTGCAAGTTTGAGCAAGATTTTAGTCAAGATCTTGCAAGTAAGAGCAAGATCTTAATCTAAGTCTTGCAAGTTTAAGCAAGATTTTGAAAGTTCGAGCAAATTCTTAATCAAGATCTTGCAAGATTGAGCAAGAGCTTAACTAAGATCTTGCAAGTTTTAACAAGATCTTATCACAGCATTACTATATTAAGTAAGATCTTGATGAAAATCTTAGAATGAACTGTAAGATCTTATTAAGATCTTAATATGATCTTAATAAGATCTTAAATATAACTTGTAAGATAATGCGTCAAATAATCTTGTAAGATCTTACAACTTGTAAGATCTTGCAAGTTTTTTTTCAATATCTCACTCCTAAAGCTCACCGGAACCACCAAAACATCATGAAACTCCTCCCACGTCACATACATAGATCTCACTAACATATCTCTCTTCCATGCAAAGCCTCGCTCTTTCCTCTCTCCCAGCTCTCTCCACTCCTTCAAACTCACATCCTCTCTCAACTCTCTCCTAAATCTCTCACTGCTCTCGCCACACCTTACGGGACCTATTTCACTAGCAATCTCTCTCAACTTACTCTCAACTTCACTCTCACACACAGTCTCTCCATCTAAATCTCTCGGCACACCAGCCACACCATCATCCTCTACCGCACTCTCCCACGCACACTCTTGTACAGGTTCTACCACTACACTTACACCTGAAGGATCCAACTCATTGCCAAGCACACCCTGAGTTGACTCCTCCCCTTCTACCACACTCCATAACTCCTCTTCTTCTCTGACTAATTGTTTCTCTTCCTCTTCAGCTAACTGTCTCACGTTACTCCTAGTCAAAACATTCATGGTTTCACACTTACATCATTCTCGCTCACACCTTTCTCTTTAACACACTCCTCCCGATATTCACTCAAAGCTAACTTAAAAGTACTCGATTCAGACTCGTTCATCACATCGAACGGAATAATTGCAATTACATCTTCACCTGCTCGCTCGTCAATGACAGCTAACCTAGTGGTCTTCAATCCACCCACAACATAGGTGACAATAGTGCTATTATGTACTTCTGTTACACCGTGCACGTTCGAAATGTGTACTTTGCCACACTGGTTGCTGTCACTCTTCACTAATGCTCTGGGGACCACACCCACTTCAGCCCCCGAGTCTATCAGGATCTTACACCCGACATCATTCACCGTTCCCCACACAACATTCTCTGTCTTACCTCCTACAACAATCTTTGCAACTTTACCAACAGTCTCCTTCTTCACACTCGCACCTACTTTCCTACTATCGCACTCAGTACTCCTGTGTCCTTGCTTGCCACATGCAAAACACTACCAGCCCCACCCCCCGCTGTTCTCCCTTCCTTCCTTCTACAATCCACTGTCCTATGGCCTCTCTCTCCACATGCAAAACAAGTCACACACCCCTGATAACCTCTCTCACTATTCACACTACCGCTAGCTCCACCCACAAATCCACGACTAGGTCCTCCCACACTGGCACTCACCAAGGGGCGTAAAAAATTACCTTTCATCCTGCCCGACAGCCATACCTCCCACGAGTCCCACACATCTTCCATCGTCTTCAATTTTCGGGTTTCGAGGTAGGTTTTCCCTGCTGGTGGGATGACTCGCCGCGTCAGTGCGGCTGCCAGAGCAACTACACACTCTTCCAGCGCCAAACAGCCCTGCAACACCCCTCTGCACACACGTTCTATGGATTCTACAATTTCACCCGCACACTTAGCTTTCAAGCTCTCGACCGTTAGCTCGAATAGCTGATGGCCGTAGGTGAGGGTCGTCTCACCCACTGCCTTCAAAAATAACAACTTCACATCATCATAACTGCCACCTTCATCCCTCACCCCAGATATCCTGGCACACAACCTCTCAGGTAGGCGGGGAAACAACCGCCCACTCTCCCACATCAATCCGACACTCCTTCATAATCCTCTCAAATTTCTGGAGATACCCCAGCATCTCACTATTCTCTTTATAATTCCCCAACATTTTCAACTTCTCTTGTCTCAGTTCTCTCAGATCCCTCAACTTATCTTCTTCTTGCTTTCTCCTATGTCTATACTCATCCTCCTCACTTCTTTTAGCTTCATCTTCTAACCACAACATTCTCCTCTCCTCCACTTCCTTACGCCTCAGCTCTTTATCCTCTCTTCTTCTCTGATCATCAGTATCCCTCAAATGCTTTATCAGCTCCACTAAGCCTGAATTCCTCTCCTTAGCAACCTCGTCTCTCTCCACTATGTACCTCAGTACCTTGCTCAGTTCACTCTCTTCTGAACTTTTACTCGCCATATCCACCTCGTCAACTACTTCACCACACCCACTGTTCACACTATCCTCGTAATCTACTATAATCTTCTCCTCGCCTTCCACACCCACCAAATAATCACATACAACTTCCTCCTCTAGTTCCACTGGCTGACTGTTCACCACTCTCCTCGGGTAAGGTGAGCGTTTCAGCGCTTGGGGCTTGTGAGAGGGCCGGTAGGATTTCCCGCCTTCCACCGCAGGCAGCCTCCTTAGGACTCGTCCACCAGTCCCACCAACTGCTTCTGTCATGAAGGAGGGGAGTGTCCTCGCCTCCTGATGACTCCGTACAGCTAAAGAAAAATTAAATACAGGGATCAAATAATAACAGTACAAATGATAAGGTATAGCAGATTACAGGTAAAAAAATACACAGAAAATTATAAGGCACAAATTAATTAAGGTTAATAGGGTGTACACTTGGAAAAAAATCACACCACGCCACAACATAAACGCCAGATAGTTCAGGGTGCCGAAGCTGTCCTGATCCTTCTCCTGCGCTGTCAGTCATCTTCGAGCCTGGTCGCCTTAGCTTCAGGGTGCTCCGTTCGTTCCCACTGCCTCAGCTAGGTCACACAGATGGTCTCTCGCTCTGCCTCAGCTGCGAAAGGTTTCTTCTAGGAATGTCTTCCCGGTAGTCTAGATTTCTCCTCAAGCTCACGGGAAGTCTCCCGATGTTGGAATGTCTTCCACTGGTAAGTTGCTGGCGCAGAATGTCTTCTTCGCACAGACTGAGTTCTTGTAGGCCGCCCTGAGTATCTTCGTTGACGGATCCCACCGCTGCCGCCAATTATGTGGGCCCTAAGCTCCTTGGAACTGTCGGTCACTCGCACACGTTTGGTGGGCAGCGTTATGTTTCGCTGCCACCAGAATCTCAAGAAGAGGTACAGCCGTAGCTTCACTCTTAATACTTTAATTATTACTCGAGACTGAACGGGAGACGTGGTACTACCAGTTATATAGAAAATAGTCTCACGTGACCCAGTCCTACTTACACATTGCACAAATCACCAAATATGGAATTACAACTCAACAGATAATGCACGTGATACACTTAGTAAACAATAACAACACATAAACGATAATCTTGAATACAATCGTTCTCCATCTCTTTACGCATCTTTTTCTCTCGGATACCGACCACCGGTACTTAATATCGTCCACTCAATTAGTCCACATTGACTTATTATCGACCAAGTGTCAAACTTTGTGCTGTATCACAAGCCCTATGTTTTATAGAAAAATTATACTTGGTGTGGGCCTAGGGCCTGCCAAGGCCCACATGATTCGAGAGAAGGAAGATGAGAACGAGAAAGAGATGCGTGAAGACCGAGAGGTTCTCAACCAGCTACGGTTGCCGTTATATAACCCAGTCACGGAGGAGGCCAGTGACCCGAAATTTGCCATACATCGTCCAGAAGAGTTGTATTATCATCCAGTTGAATTACGATATTCTTGACTAGGTTCGGGTAGGATAAATTATGGTAAGTTGAAATCTGGTCGATAATTGGCCACGTACGCTATATTTAAAATTTAAGCAGAGGACAGAAATCATTTCATTCTATTTCAGCAAGTTAAATTTCAAGATCACAACATACACACATATAAAGCTACTGTGTCTTTTTTACCATTTTGATGACCAACTGAAGATTCAGCATTTGGCATGGAAATACTAGAGTCCCTGAGGTAAAGCTTCCTCTTCTTGCATGGCTGATTCTCCATTTATTGTTCCAATTCAAAAGGCGAGAAATAGTAACACTTATTCAACAGCACCTGATGTGCATGTGACTAACTCCTCACTTCAGCTGCATGTGGAAAAGAGATATGTCTGGATTGAGACCAAGTAGTAGGCAGAAAAAACCTTCTTAAAAAATGTAAAATAATTCAGGTCTTACTTTCTTCAGGTATGGAAAATCAAAGTAAGTTCACAACCTCAAGTTATGTGTATTAATTCTATATGTGATTTATTTAGAGTATTGTAAGATTTTTTGTCATGAAGATGGCAAAACACACACAGTGAGCTCTCGAAGCTTAGAGCCTGAAGATTCTGAAATTCTGAAGGCTTTAGATTTAGTAAAGGGTATACTTTACTTTGGAAAGTTAAAGGAGAAAAATACACCAGTACTTTCCTCACTGTTTCTGGTAAGTTAATAAGCAATAAACATGTATCATGCCATGCTACTAATTGGAGTGTGGTAACCATGTGACCCCTCTTTATTTCATTAAGATATGGACTAGTTGCACATAGTTTATTCCTACTAATTGGAGTGTGGTAACCATGTCCCCCCTTTTTATTTCATTAAGATATGGACTTGTTGCTCATTATTATTCCTACTAATTGGAGTGTGGTAACCATGTCCCCTCTCTTCATCCCTAGTAAAAATATCAGGCAAGATCTTGCATGATTATGCAAGAACCATCTTGCAAGCTCTTATGATGGAAAATCATGCAAGAATCTTATAAGATTCTGGCATGATTATTCAAGATCTTTCAAGTATTTTACCAGTAAGAACAAGCAAGATTCTCGCATGATTATTCTTGCAAGGTTCTGGCATGATCATTCAAGATCTTTCAAGTATTTTTACCAGTAAGAACAAGCAAGAATCTCGCATGATTATTCTTGCAAGGTTCTGGCATGATCATTCCAGATCTTTCAAGTATTTTTACCAGTAAGAACAAGCAAGAATCTCGCATGATTATTCTTGCAAGGTTCTGGCATGATCATTCAAGATCTTTCAAGTATTTTTACCAGTAAGAACAAGCAAGAATCTCGCATGATTATTCTTGCAAGGTTCTGGCATGATCATTCAAGATCTTTCAAGTATTTTTACCAGTAAGAACAAGCAAGAATCTCGCATGATTATTCTTGCAAGGTTCTGGCATGATCATTCAAGATCTTTCCTTTTTCTTACCAGTAAGAACAAGCAAGAATCTTGCATGATTGTTCTTTGCAAGGTTCTGGCATGATCATTCAAGATCTTTCAAGATTGTTAAAAATAGGTCAAAGGTAATAAATGAATAATGTATGACAATAAAAATAATTTAACTAATTATGTTCATATTTGTTTGGCAGCGGTAAGACATAATCCATGAACTGATTCTTGGAACTTCAGCTGGATTTAGCAGATACTTTTTGTATGGTCCTCTCGAGGCCATTTTCAAACCAGTGCTCTTTATTTGAAGCAGGAAAATGTTTCACTAATTAACACGTTTATTGACATGTAACATGATATGAACCTTGCCACAAGCCTTGCCACATGTAGTGTGTCTTTTTTAGAATAATCCTAAGAGATGTCTTCAAGCTGTGAGGAAAGTGGACCTGAGCAAACAAAAACTCTAGAAAAAGGACCCAAAATAATGCCAAATAGATATAAGGACTTTTCTGTCCAAGAAGGAGAGATTCCACAAAACCGTTAGTTTAGTCATCTGGGAAACCAAATTAAAAGTATAATTAAGTGATATGACTCCACTGGTGGAGAGTGATTTCATACGAGAATCCAGTCTGGTTATGGACTACAATGGAAAGCCATACCCTGTTGAGTTTATCAGTTTTAGTAAGGTTTCCTGTGGAGGACCATAGTGAGGTACATTAGTGATGAGTGCTGATTATTAGTAGGGTTACCTGTGGAGGACCATAGTGAGGTACATTAGTGATGAGTGCTGATTATTTGTAAGCTTACTGGCTTGTTGGCTAATTTTTGAGTGCTAATATTAATAGCACTTTTTTTTACTCCTTGCTGTTCTTTTTATTGCTTCCAGTTTTACCTTTCTAATTCTCCAATCTTACAATATCACTCTTCTTATTTCAATTTTTTTCAATTTATTGTCTCTGCTTTTTTTATTTTTCATTTTCACTCTTTTATTTTTATCTCTTATTTATCTTGTTCGCTCAACTTCCTTTCTGACCATCTTCTAATCATTATTGTAATTCAGCTTGACGAATGCAAATTTGGGATTACTTTTTTCCTTCAAATTTATGCAGATTGACAGCAATGATGACTTGATTATGGATGAAGATTGTATACACCATGACTCCACAAAGGTATGCTTACATAATGTTATGTTGCACACAATAACCAATACTATTCCAATAACCCCCTCCTGTCTGAAAAGACAAAATGCATAGTTGTATAGTTAGTACACTTTTGTGGGAAACCACTGGAATATTATGTATTATATGGAAGGTAAGGCATTAAGTTGTAGTTGACAATTGTATGAGAACAGGAACACTTATGGTTCTAGACAATAATTTGTTGTTTAGTGCACTTTCAAATATAAAAAAGTTGTTCAACATGAAATCATTGAATAAGAAAAAAAGTGAACTTATTATATAAAAATATATTTTGTGTCCGTCATTTTAGAAGTTGAATGAGGAGCATTCATCGAGTCCTGCCCCTGTGTGTATGACTATGGAAAGAGTAAGTTTTTTTACATAGAGAAAATACAGCGAGAAAGTTGCTGATACCTACAAATTCCCTCCCTTTTTTCGCAATTATTTCTACAAGCTCACTATTTCAATCTTGAAAATAGTCTTTAAGTTACATGGAGTACCATGCAAGTGCCCCATGGATACATTATATACCAAAATAATTAAGCCCAGTGTGAGCTTATCTGACACGACAGATGTTGGACATGATACTTTATTTATTTCTGGAAGTACTGTATGCAAAAGGAGGCAGCGATGGCATAGCTTTTGCAGATTTACTATTTAACAAAAGGGTAGAACAAAATTCTGAAAAAAATACTGATATTGTTTCGTTACTCTACGACCAAAAGCACTGATGGTAATCATTACCATATCAATCGCAGGTTGAGTTTTGATAAAACTGGGCACTTGCCATCTCTAGCAGATTTTCATCACAGTGAAAATATGGTAATTGAGCATTTACCCAGTGGTGGGCACTTTACGGTATTGTGTTCAAGTGACAGACATTCATGATTGGAATTAACTTTGTTTTACTGAGCAAGTTATGTCTTCAAAAAGTGTGGCATTCAGTATGTATTGTTATTACAATGTAATTATGTGCATGTTCACTATTTGTTGTTTGTTACTCGTGCAGAATCTGCTTATTGCCATAGATAAGAAACTTCAACTATTAATTGGCATCCTCCAAGGTCAGGGCTAGGGCTAGGGCTAGGGCTAGGGCTAGGGTTGGGCTAGGGTTAGGGACTAGGAGACCTTGTGGGGTGGCTCTGTCCATGTCCCTAGCGGCTGATCCCTCGCCTGATAGAGCATTAGCGTAGCTAGTGGTCTGTGATCTAGTTATCCTATTGTTGTTAGCTGCCATCGAAATTGCGCGCAGTTCGACCTTGGCAATAGTAAATTAAAAGTTTTTTATCAATAATTCCAACGTTTCGGCTGTTGGGCCTTCATCAGGGAATGATAAAATATGAGTGATTGTAGTGTTATATGAGTGAGCTGGGGTGATTCTAGCAATTTGATTGGTCATAGTTTGCGCGCAGGAAGTCCTGGAAATCCTGTTGGTGTCTTCTTTCGGTCTTCTTTGGTTTGCCAGGTGGGGCCTGAGTGCTCATGTTTTCTGACAGGACTTGGATTTCCAGGTGAATTGAGTATTCTGTGGAGCTGTGGTTTAGCTTTTCATGGTAATGTGACCCTGTACTTCATTGGAGAGAGTGTAACAGTGGTCATTCATCTTAGACAGCTGATATAATTATGTAACAATAACAATGGTAGTTCATTGGTGCCTAGTTCAGGCTACATAGCACGGGTGTTTTTATACCGCAATAACTGGGCATTAGACCTGCCCCCGAAATTTTTTCGCTCCACTAAATTCCCTTAGCAACCTCCATAGTAACCACGATCCCAGTGCAAAGAAAATGCATTTTTAGCACTGCTAATCAGGGGAATTCCCAGGAGAGGAAGCGCACGCCCCGTAAGGAGGAAATTTCCTATTGTGGGAAGTGAGAAGCACATTAAATGGAGGTCGGGTGTGGGAGTTGCGTGTGTATAATCTTAATGGAAAAAAAGTAAAGCAGCGTTTTATTGGCAATGCTTCAAGCTACTGGAACCAGGTAAGATTAAAAACCATTTAATTGTGCATCCCTTAGCATAAATTTTGAGCTGCTAGCTATTTTTTTTGCTGTATATTTGAAGTTTACTTCATAGTAGTTTTGATTGTGTGGCCTAGCTCCAGCCCACTTGTACTGTACCTACACACAAACTAACGAAAAAAAAGAATAAAAAGAAGCAAAAATCACTGTTCTTCATCCTTATCAGTCTTCAGTTTTTTAGCTGGGGGTCTCAGAGAAGTCAATGAGGGTTCAGACTCTATCATATGCTCCTTCACTATGTACTTCAGCCTGTCTACTTCATTGGCGATGCCCTGGTACGTTCTTTCTAATCGCATGAAGTGAGTGTGAAGAGACTCGGCTCCCTGCTCTCCCATTAGGCCAGCTCCAATTCTCCAGCGCCTCATCCATGGAATGATGTGCTCTTCCATGATGTGCATTTTGGGGAGAACACTTGCTTGGGGAAACTTCTCTCTATAGAACTTCATGAACGTGGCAATGCTAGTTTCTAAAAAAAAAAGCAGTAAAATGAATTTCCCTTTAAAAAGGTATTTCTATTTGAACTTACCTAATTTATCTATGTCCGTGTCATTCATGTATGCAGCCGAGTTGTAGCCATTGTTCATCTACAGCTGCCATTAGACTTGGAGGTACAGGAGTCACATTTTTCAAGTTTCCAAAAAGAGTCACGATGCTTTTAGACTGGAACATTCAAGGTTATAACTGATTAAGTAACAATAATAGATGTAATTTACATGTACCTTCAAAAGTTTGTGGACATGATTGCCGATAAATGTCCCTCCCTGATATGCCTGCCTTTGGACATATAGGGCTTGAAGACTGCCTTCCAAGGAAGAGTAGAATGCGCCACTCGCTGCACTGAATTTCCGTTTCAGTGAACTTTCCAGCTTCGAGACCTCCTTCACCTGTACACAATTTTTTATGGGTAAGTTGTTAGTTAATTACATTTAATTTAAAGTTACCTTGTTAGCAATACTCTCTTGTGTTGCAGTGATTTCATCCTTCAAGTTAGCCACTAAAGTGCGTATGTCTTCACTACCGAGAGTCAGAATGCTGTAAGTGAGCATTTCGGACAAAAGGTTGGCATAACCTCGCTGAGTAGACAACTCTTGCTTCAACCTGGACAATCTGTTCAGGTCACATGCATCATCGTCAGAAAATCCAGCTCCACTGCCTTCCACAGCACACTTAAAATCGATGGATTTACAAGCATCTTCCAAAAGTGTCCAGAGCCTGTTGAAGATGCCAAGGGAGAGATGTAGTCCGGGTATGCACACCTATTAATTTAATGAATCATGTAAATAATTCTCATTTATTTTCTGATACACAGATGAATCAACATACATTGTCAAGAGAAATTGGAAACAGAGTCTCTCCAATGACATTGTTGTACTCCTTTGCTACCTTCAAGTTTCCATTCCCCTCACTTAGAAACTTGGCGTGATCTTCACGAAGGGACTCTAAAGACCTCTTGAGAAATGCCCCTCTCTGCTTAGGAGATGCAGCCAGCTTTGAACTGGGGATTAAGCACCACAAGCAGTTGTGGCGACCTTATGTAAGAAAATAACTAATTATCATTTGATTACTTCATTAAACTAGACGTACCTTTGGGCCGCCCTCTGCCTTGCACAGACTTCCTATTGTGTCCCCCTCCCTTAGAGAGCTGCTGAAAGTGTTGGCAGGTCTATAGTGTTTGATGTGGAGTAATTATAAAAGCTAACAAACTGTTAAAAAAAAACAACCTGATTAGCTGGTGGACCTGATTGCAACATCTTACAGTACTAATTAATTAGATAATGAATGCCAGCAACAAATTTATTTTTATTTCCATTTTTAAGAGCATTTGATGTAATATTTATTTTTAAGATAATTACTGTAGTGGTTTCTGTAGATGTGATAACTAGTCTTTGGTTACTATGGAATTTTGATGGTAAATTCCCCAACAAAAGTTTTCTTAAAAATGTATACAGTGCGTCCAGCTTAAAGAGTGAACCTTTTGAATTTATCATATAGGAACAAAATACAGCTTTTTGATATGTATGTACCTTATTGTTACTCCTCCAAATATTGTTTCCAACTGCTACAAAATCACTTTAACTCATAGAAGGTAGAGAACCGCGCATCGCCCATAGACTGCAATACATTAGTCGCCATTTTATTTGACGTCAAACTTTCGTCTACGCGTCGTCATTAATCGTAATTGGTTTGTGCCGCGCAACGCTTTACCCACCAGTAATACGGGTATTCCCCTTTATAGTCGCGCTTGCATCGCATGCTTGATATGGCTTCTGGTTCTACCACTATGCGCGTTGCTGGTACTACAGGCAAGCGTAGGCGAAGTGAATCGCAGTTGCTGCAGGACACCACTAATTGTGTTACTCCTTCCAAGAGATCTTCATATTTTAAGGCTGAAGGGAAGTTGAAGGAACTGAACAAACTAAATGCTACAAAAGCCCCTAGAGGTAGACATGTTATGTCCCCACAGCCAAGTAGTGCTATGCTTTCACAGCAAGTAGTCCCACATTCTCCTTCAGCCTCTCCTTCACCTGCCCCATCACCCTCACCCTCCCCATCACCCTCCCCATCACCCTCCCCATCGAAGGATGTGTTGCATGCTGTAATAAAGCAACGTTCATTTGTGATTGAACAAGGCATGCATATTTTACAGTCACTGGTAGAACGCAACACAACATTTTCTATCCAAAAGGCTATTGTCCTTCAGGTGTTTGGTGCTGCTGTTAGTTCGGGGATGGGAATACTGGAAGCATGCAACTTGTCTTCAATGGCCACTGGATTCAATTCTCGGGTAATACATCGGTGGGCAAAGGAAGTTTTTGTTGACTTCTTTGGAACCATTTCCTCTCTTGAGGATGTAACTGATGAGAAGTTGCAGGATGAATTGGAGTCAGGAAGAGGCAGACATCCAAAGTGGTTATCATTGATCTCTGACGAGAACTTCCAGAGCGAATGTAGAAGTTTTGTTCACCTCAATGCAAACGTGAAGGGGAAACCAAATCTGACGTTGATGGATGTTGTTTCGTGGATTAAGGCCTCACATGGAGTTGAAGTGAGCAAGTCTACCGTTTCCTTATGGCTACATGATCTAGGCTTCTCGTATCAGCAGCATACTAAAGGTGTTTATTTTGACGGGCATGAAAGGCCAGATGTGGTTGCTGATCGTGAAGCCTACTTGGAACGTTTGATGTTGCTGGAAAAGCGAACATGGCACTACCACTCTCCATCTCCAGATCCAGCCTTAAGACCAGTTATTCGAATCTATCATGACGAGTCCACTTATTATTCGAATGCGGACCAATCATTCCATTGGTCAGACGGCTCCCAACTGGTCCTGAAGCAAAAGTCACTGGGACAAGCCATAATGGTATCCGACTTTGTGGAGGAGGTTGGAGGACTGCTGGAGCATGAGGGCGAGAAGGCTTCCCTGCTTTTGGAGCATCAGACGGACGGATACTTCACAAATACCATGCTCATCTCTCAGGTCTGAAACAATGTAGATAATATTGTATAAATTGTTTTAAGCATTGTGCATTAGTTTTACAACTTGGTGTTAAATAATTAGCTAGTGCACTTTATTAATGCTCAATAATTATAATACGACATACAAAATCATTTTTTAGACTCACAAGGCAATTTCCTTGTTTGAGAGGAAGTATCCGCAATGTCAAGGCCTGTTCATCTTCGACAATGCTCCTTCGCATACGAAGAAGCCAGAGAATGCCCTTAACGTAGAGCACATGAATGTGAAGGATGGAGGGAAGCAACCATTCATGCGGGACACCACATGGAATGGGCAGGTGCAGTGCATGGTCACAGACGAGGGCATTCAGAAGGGCCTGAAAACTGTACTTCGGGAGAGGAGGGTGGATACGTCAGGGATGAATGCTTCCAGAATGAAAGAGGAGCTTCAGCAGTTTCCGGCAAGTTCATGACATCTAATTAGTAATAAGAAATCAACAAGAATACACAACAGAAGAATTGTGCATAAGAAATGAAATAAATAATTAGCATGATCATGCAATGGCAAGAAAAAAAAATCTTTATAATAAAAACATAAGTAAATTGTCAGTTATTTTAAATTAGATCTGACCACACTCAGTATTTGAATCCCATTGAGAAAATAAAATTATTATTATATATTATTATTATTGATTATTTGCAGGACTTTCAGGATCGCACCACAATTTTGCAAGAAGAAATTGAGCGACGCGGGCATATTTGCCTCTATCTGCCCAAGTTTCACTGTGAACTAAATCCCATAGAGTCAGTGTGGTGCCACTCCAAGAAGTACACTCGTGGGCATTGTAATGGGTCTATTGTACGGCTGCGCAAAATTGTTCCCGAGTCACTCTCACTGGTGACAAAGAACACCATTGGATGTTTTTTTTGCCAAATGTTTCGACTACGAAGCTGCATATCGAAACGGCCACACCTGTGCCTCGGTAGATACAGCAGTGAAGAACTACAAGTCTCACCGAAGAGTGACCGGGAAAATCGACTAGAGGAAGCTGCTGATATTGATTAGATTTGTGTGTGTGTGTGCGTGTGTGTGTGTGTGTGTGTGTGTGTGGGGGGCAGGGGAGGAGGTGGTTCAAATTTTTTTTTATTACATGCTAGTTATGCACGCGTCAGACAGTCTGACTTGCAAATTCTACAATGTGTTTTATTTCATGCCAGTTATGCACGCGTTGGACAGTCCAACTTGCACCATATTTATTATTATTATTTTATTAGTTATTTTTTGAGCCACCATATTCTATGGAAAGGGGGAGGGGGGTTTACGTGCTGGTTATGCATGCGTCAGACAGTCTGACTTGCACAGTCTACAATGTGTCTTATTTCATGCCCGTTATGCACGCGTTGGACAGTCCAACTTACACTTTTTTTATTATTATTTAACCGGCTCTTTTCAGAGCCACCACAAAGCAAAAGATTTCAACTTATTTTAATTATTATTTAACTGGCTCTTTTCAGAGCCACCACAAAGCAAGATTTCAACTTGCTTAAGAAGACAACATACTCACCTATTAGTTTGCAGCGAGTCAATTGCATTACGTCTTCCTTCAATGTTACCAGTATGGTAGTAATATCTTCCATGTTGCACCCAATCACGTGGAGAAGCAAGCACTGTTCTTGATGATGCATCATGCATGGCGTAACCTTGTCCTGATGGAAGTTGAGGCGTCCAATTATTCTGTATTTATGGCTAGATGTTACAGCCGAGTGTGATGTAGTGTTGGGTCCATCAAGTTCCTGGGAAATTGAATGCCCCATGTGGTTGTTTATTTGTTTACGTTATCGTATTTGTAGTAAATATTTGTTTACATCGTATTCACATGTGCCGTTTGTTACGTTTCTTACGTTGTACTCGCATGTGCCGTTTTCGTTTAAGTGTTGATGTTAATTCGTTTTCGTCTTTCAATGAGTTTTGTTGTGTATGTATTGGGGGTGTTTTGTTTAAATATGTTTTGTCTACATGTATGTTGGACTTTCGGGGGGTGGAAAATGTAGGAAGTGTTGTGTTTGAGTTACATGTCTCGTTATTGTCAATTGTATTTTGTATGTCACTGTCAGCGTTTGACTCGTTATCGTCAATTATATTTTGTATGTTACTGTCAGCGTTTGACTCGTTATCGTAAATTATATTTTGTATGTCACTGTCAGTGTTTGACTCGTTTTTGTCAATTGTATGTTGGTTGTCACTGTCAGCGTTTGACTTGTCAATTGCATCTTGGTCGTCACTGTCAAAGTCTGAAATAGAGTAGGGGCAAGCCTGCTGGAAGGGACTAGAGTAAGGGGAGCTGTTATTGTTTCCATTGTCACTGTGAGATGTCAAATCTGTTTTGTCATCTGGTGTTTGGTCTGGAGTTATGTTCAGTGTCCCTGGTATTTTGTCTGATATTGTGTCTGGCGTTTTTAGTGTGTGGATGTTATAAGTCAAGTTTGTACCACATAGAGCATCAACAACTTGCCCAACACGACTCTGGCAGCCACAGATGAAAACCTTGATGGAGCACACTCTTCCAGCATAAGTGGCGCCTGGATACCCCACTCTCGTGTATGATCCTGATGTAACTAGACTGGGATGACAAAACAATAACAAAAGCTATGAGCATGCACAACAATGTGCTAATAGATAGCTTTTAAAGTAGTCATAAACAGCACACATTTATGTCTCTATATAGAGCATTTGCCGATTTATGCATTTTAGCTTTACTGCACATTTCTTGGAATACTGTGTATTTTTTCTAATTAAAACAAATTCTAATTAGGAAATTTCAATCATCAGAGAGAAAAAAGTATTGACATCTACTGGTTCTTAAAAAGGGCAGTGCATAGCAATTGGACAAAGTTAAAATGTCTAGGGTACATTCTACCTTCAATATGACTTTGTGTGTGTGCTATTCATGGGGCTACAGCTAAACTAAGGATCTAAGGCTTCAGAAGGTAATGCCTTAAGTAAAACCAGGAGGATTAGTGCTAGGCCTGGAACTGAGCAGGGATGGGACTTCTAGGTAGTAATTGCTTCTTACCCAGCTAAATCATGACTTCAGCTATACAAATAACCTATATGATAATTTACGGAAGTTAAAGAGCACTTAGTTATATAGAATTGACTTACCCATGAGCTTGAAATCCAGCCCTGAGAAGAGGAGCCAGTAACTGGGCTGCTTCCCTGGCAAGATGGCCGAGCATCTTATGCCCCGGCAACATCAAAGCGATGCAGTTGACGTCGTAGGGGTTGTAAGGCTCAAGGCAGCAACTGAACGCTTGTCCAGTCAACGCGAAAGCGTCGTAAAACATGATTCCCCTAGCCTGGGATACGAACGAAGCCAATGTCACTGAAGCCATACTAAGCATAGAATAAAGTGCGGTAAAATGGCGCCACCAGCTGGACCTATCGCAGCAATACGCATGCGCACATTTTAGACGTCACGCTTACGTAGATCAGCCCGCGTATTATTACCTCAAACGTCATCATTTGGAGACCCTTACCATAAAAATATAAATTTAATGAAAAATTGGCCATAATTCAGTGATTATTAAAAATGAAGCTATCAAATTAATACACATAAATTGTATCATAATTTTATACCATACAACAAATTTATAGAGATATAACCCAATAAATTCAAAAGTTTTTTCTTAAGGGTGGCCGCACACCGCCCACGCATTCGGTTGCTATGTGTTCTAACTACAGATCCTCTCCTTGCAAGACTATTCTACCTATCTACAAACTGCAAGTACCTCCCGAAGATACTACTCTCCAACTATGAAGCGGAAGCGGCGAAGTTTTCATGGCCCCGAGTTACAATTTTGAAGCAGTTTTCTGGAGCTATGCGGGGAGCTGAAGCCCCGCAATTTGGCACGCTACCAGCTAAGACTCTACTCTACTGCAACACAACGAGTTTTTCTTCTTTTCGACTTTACTTTACTATTTATTCGAATTTTTTTCATGTTATAAGATATTGAAAAATTCAAATTGTGGTGCACTTCATTTTTTTGTATTCTACCCGTGTGCAAAAAAATATTGTCTTTCTCATTATTAGATTCCAAGAAAAACTCGTTCAAAATTTAGAGTTTCTATTCCACTCGCAAATTCAGTTGAAACAGCCCCTCCCCCATTTATCGTGAGATTTCTACGCGAGCAATAATATTTTAATTACTGTGCACACAAACGGGTCCAAAAGGAGCCCGCTTGCAGCCACACAAAACAAACAAGAAAAGAGATTGGCAGTTCTGCTGTAATGAGAGTTTGCAACGGCGTGGTGTTTCCCTGAGTCTGCGTCTGTACTGGTGTGGACCTGGCCCTGGCGCAGTCTGCCATTAAAGCTTCCGGGAGCCCATTATGGGGAGTCATGGACAACCAATGTATGGTATTGGAACCTGCAGCTGAAGATAACTACAAAAGGTTGGTAAATATAATACACTCATAAAATAAAGAGATTATAATGCAACTTTCCTGTTTGGAATGAGTAATTTAGCCACTGTGAAAAACAGTGTTTCCCATTCCCGCCACTTGGAGGCATTACTCATGGAAACTAAAAATTCTTGAAAGTTGGCTGGAACACTATACTGTAAAGAGACTAAGTTTAGTTAGAGCTAATGCATGGTTTAAAACTTACTAATAAAGGTCAAGCATAAATGCTAGGGCAGACTCAGCACTGCTTGCTGCAACTTCTCCCGAAGTACTTGACTCCTCACACCTTTAGTCTTTAGACTTTTGAGGAAGCCCTCCTTGTCAGTGCTGTCTCTGACATGCTTCAAGTCTGTGAGTGTGATGCCTAGTGTGTCCAGCCTAGTAGCTTGTGCTGCTGTTATGCGCTTGCCCAATCCCTTGGTAAGCACCATCTTACGAGTGTGAGCCCTCTTCTGCTGTACCCACTGTCTTAGCTGCATACTGGGATGGCGAATGTCCAATTGAGAAAGACAGCTAATAAGGGATGGGTGGGTCAGCACTTCCTCTAAGCCAAGGACATCTGGGAGGGCTCTATGTGCTCCTATATTTTTATTACTTATGTATTTGCACAAGGTAACTAGAATTTTTAATGGTACCTTCAAAATCCTTTCCTAAAATTTTATTGTACAGCTTGCCCACTGCCAAAGAATGTCCCTTCAGAAGCTCATGTCCATCCTTCTTCATCTACAATACAGGTAATATTATGTAACTATGTTATAGTTAGTAGCTATTAATTCTTTACCACACGTAAAAGAGGTAGTGAGTCACTAAAGTGAATGTTGTCTGTTTCAAAGATGGACAAAGAGATGTCTCGTCTTTCAGCCTCCGAAAATAGAATCGGGAAATCGTAGCTGAAGCCATTATGAGCAACTAACACTAAATTGTATAGAAATTTAATAAATGTAATCTACAAAGAGTTAATGGCTGTACCAGGGAAGTGGGTGATACTTGTGGCATCGCTGACCTCGGCTGTCACTGTACTTATCCACTGCAAAAACTGTGGCAGTACTGCTGAGAGTGGCTGCTCATTTCTGAGCATGGTCTGAGAAATGCCAGTCAGTCTAGTTACTATTTTAAACAAATAAGAATGTGATACTAGTATTGATTTAAATTTTATTTTCTTACCAGGTGCAGAAATGTGTCGGGTGGTTCGAATCAAACTCGAAAATGATGGTTGCTTCAGAGGAACTGGACATGCAACAACTTTTGCTGCTAAGTCCGTGATGTGGTCGCTGTAGATGCTCAACCCAGTTGCTTCACAATCATAGAAGATCAGAAGAGGATGATGATCGTCACATCCACTGTCAATTCTAACATCATCATCATCCTCTTCCAATTCTAGATGTTCCGTTTCTGGGCTGGCCTCTACAGGGCCTTCCTCTGTACATTGGAGCTCCGTTGAAGTGGACTCTCCAAGGCCATCACCAGCATACTCACCGGCACTACATCCAGCTGTTCGTAGCCGTTCCATGAAAGCCTTCTCCTCCTCATATCGCTTCTTCTTGGCTTTCTTCTGTAAGTTCCTGGTTTCAAAATGGTGATTACAGTAAAAAAAAAAACAACTTTATAGCAGTGACCACAAATTTATTGTGAAATAACTATGCTAACCGTTTGTGGAGGTATTCTTTTGTTGACTTTTGGTGCCATTTTTTGAGCCACTCTCGCTGCTCCTTTAAAATGGAAGAGACGGCATTGATGGGTATGTCCACTCCCATTTGCAAGAAGCAGAGAGCCTTCCAAATTGGTCCAAGATTCTGTTATTGTAATAAAAAAAATGTTGTGGTTGTGTATTTTATTATTAGTAGTAGTAGTAATAGTAGTAGTAGTAGTATTGTTTATTATTAGTATTATTATCATTGTAGTTGTTATTGTTATTAATGTGTATTTTGGTTTGTTTGTGTGTTTGTTTATTTTTAGCTAACCTTATGGCATACTGCCATGTTGGTCTTGCACACATAGTGAGTATGTGACAAGTCAGTCCTCTTGTCACGGTAGACAAGTGCCAGACCATGGAAACCTTCAACAGTGTTGGTCGTCAGTCTCCCATGATCTGACACGTAGTCTTGGGGATACAAGGACATCTCCTGCAATAGGCTGGAAAACCCTGCCACTTGAGACTTGCAGGTAAAATGGTGCTGGGAAGTGTAGGGGCTTCCATCAGGATTCACCTAGTATTTGCATTAATGATATTTTTACACGTGTATGTTTTGTTTTTACTTTAGGATGGTAACACCAGGATGATGTATGCTGGTCATGGCAGTAATGAGCCAGAAAATTTTGGATGCCTTCAGTGAAGGCTTCCAAGGGGTTATCTGCCTCCTGGATTTTGTCTGAAGCAATCAGATTACCCAAAGCAGTCTTGCAGGAGTTCAATGTAGAGTCCGACATCCTTTTGCACCTAAAGTGATCTGCCTTGCACTACATACCATTGGATACAAAGTAAAAATAATATTAATTTATTTTTATTTTTAATATTATACCTCACACTTGTACTTCTTTATTTTTTCCAGGGCCTTGTGCATGTTCTTTGCACTGTGATTACTGCAGTAAGTAATCATTCCTTCCGGATAGTACTTACAGAAGATAGCATTGGTTGCAGAGTCCTTGTCACAGACAAGCTCCTTCACAGAAAACCCCGCCTTCTTTGCCTTGCCAAGAAGTTCGTCCAGCATATCTGGTTCTGCACCGGCTGACGTACCAGTCCAGTTGTGCCCTGGACCACGCTTGGTTCTGTGAGTGTACCAAGCTATCTTCCCAGTGGAATAGTCATGGAGTGTGGCGGAGGAGTTATTGGAGTAGTGGCCCCGAGTCAGGTAAAACCCATCAAAAGAAGCGATCCATCCCTTATCATCACCTCGCTCCATTACTTCCTTCCTTACCTGACCACAAGACCACTCAGCCAAGCCAGAGACAAACTCCTCCAGCCTCTTCACAATCCTATTCCACTGGGTACTAGAACAGGCTGGGAAGCCAAGCAAGCCTCCTACACGCTCATAGTCGGCATGCAAGTTACCCGTCATCAAAAATGATAACACTGGGTAGTGCTGCTGCCATGAACATGAGGAGTCACGAATCCTCATATGCTGGGGACATTCCAGGTGAATGCAGTTTGACGACACAGTGTCAGAGATTCTGTCCACTGGAAATCCAACCTGGTTGGCGGCAGTGACCAATTTGTCAACTATCTCGGCAGATTCCTGTAAAGAGGTTAGTTTAGTTCACCTTATTTTTCCTATTGTGTCAGGTGTTGTTTTTTTTTGTTGTTATTTTCCTACTAAATTTACTCATCTGTTCAAAGTATGGAAATCTGGCATTTTCCATATTATTATTATTATTGTTGTTAATTACTATATTTTATTGATAGTAGTTTATTATTGTTGTTATTTATTATTATTTTATTATTATTATTATTACTATTGTAGACTGACCAGTGACGAAGGTGGGTCTGGTATACCAGAACTGACCAGTGAGGAGTCTGGAACTTCACCAGTGGCACTAATGCCGTGAACAAAGTCCTGTACATTATGTATGTGTGTATAATACTTTATTTATTTATTTATTTATTTATTATTCTGACAAACCATATGTGGATCACCAGGGCTGCTGTCAGTGACGCCATCAGGATGGCCAGGAACAAAGTCACCCAGGTATTCCGGACTGGTAGAAACATAATCCTAAACATTTCCCCCTCCATAATTCTATATTTTTTTATTAATTTATTTTTTTGACAAACCATGTGCGGATTGTCTTGGGTGATTGATTCCTGAACATCATCAAGAAAATTCTAAAAAAATATTATTACTTCATTGTTCTTTTTTCCATTTGTTATTATTATATACAAACCAAGTGTGGAGGACTGCCAGTGTCAGAATCCAGAAGATGTTCAGGACTGCCAAGGATGGAATCCTTATATATATATGTGACCGTCTCTGTGAAAAGGGTCCTTGTCGCGGAAAAATTTTTTTTTTAGTTAGTTGCACTAACGCAAAGCTCGTTTCATGAGCTTTAAAATGAGCTATTAAGCGCCTCATAATTTTCATTGAAAGCGGAATTACGACTGTTTTTGTACCCGGCTTTCTTGATTACGCTTTCCAAAAGAAATCGAGAAAACGCCCGTCAAAGTTGAGCTTTCGTTGTGATTAACAACATCCGGTTTTCCCCGCATACGGATGGGTTGGGCTTCGGTCTGGCTGTGGCTACCATTTGCCGGGAAAAGAAGTAAGCATGGCAGAACGGCTCTCGTTTGCTTTGGACTTTTTCGAAAGCAAAAGTAAGACGTAACAGCTCTAGTTTAGTGGTAGTTTTAGAAAGGGAATTTGATAGTTTGGCTAAGCTAGCCTTATTTTTAGTCCGGTGTTGTTATAAGCTAGTGCCTCGGTGTTAGAAATCTAGTTAAGCTGGCTACTTTGTCTCTATGCATTTTAGTTGACATTTGCCAGTGTGTACAGTGTGATGTCCTGGCGGTTATTACCATGGCAAAAATATACAGTTCAAGCTCAAACTCTTTATACTGTCTAGAATGTTTACATGAATAATAAAGAAATGGTTAAGGTTTGTAAGTAAATGCATGGCTATTGTGACTATGATGAACTTATAGATGAGAAATTAAAATTATTTATTTGGACATGTTCTGGCATTGTGACCAGGTTCCCTGCAAAGGCCACAATGACGCTTGGCTTTAGGACTGACTGAAGACGACTCAGGTACAGAATCAAGCCCTTCACTAGTTGCAGCTACTGGATTGGGATTGGGAGTTCCAGAACGAGAAACTGGTTTTGGAAATGCAGGTAGAGGACATGTTGTGTCTTT
>WLWD01002942.1_pt1 | contig 32442 bp, 23 predicted proteins | sample 6712731 | NCBI WGS metagenome assembly WLWD01 (sample SAMN12718690, study PRJNA576275) | sponge metagenome | isolation source: marine sponge | host: Mycale hentscheli | place: New Zealand: South Island, Marlborough, Capsize Point | collected 2014-11-01
GTTAAGTCTTGCCAGTTAGCCTCTGACTTCAGAGGTCTATCAACTGGTGAAATATTTGCTGCATGGCTTTAGAGGGGTTTCCCACGAAAAAATAACCCTATTGGTCACGCTTCAGCATTGCTGCACATTATGTAATGATTTGTAAATGTACTGCGCAACCACTTTACCAACTTATCAACCACGAGTTGTGAATACCAATTCAAGTGCGGTTAGGGTTTTGCTCCTTTTCACCCCCACAGGAAGTTTTTTGCACCATGGAACTGAGGTCAGTCTGTCATTTAACTCTTATTTTACTAGAACAACTTGTAATTAATTCCCTAACTTTTTTTCCCTACTGAAAAAATACCAATCAACCTGACACAAAATACACATTAGTTCATTACAATATCATCAGGATGAACTACAAAAGCATTGTAGAGTATGTGGAGGGAGATTAAACAAGGCCAAAGGGAAAGTCCAGCCAGTATACTCTTGTCAGGAGTACTCTGCAGATCTCCAGGCTTTTGTAGGGATTCCTTGTCCCTCTGATGAAGATGCAACGTTTCCAAGGAAATTTTGTAACCAGTGCCACGTGAAGTTAGTGCGGGCGAAGAAGGCCAGTGAGGGTGGATTGCCATTTCAATCCATTACAGCCATGGAATGGTCTCCACATCAAGATTACTGTAAAGTAAGAAGCAAGAGCAAGTAATAGTATATTAATAATTTTAGCAAACTATCTAATAATAAAATTAATAACAATACATTATAATTGGCACACACACCTGGCAGAGGAAAAAATCCCCCTTCTATTGAATCTACCCACAAGATCCAATGTGTAGTACCCACACTAGCCACAGTTCACTACAATGCTAACATAACTGCAAATTTTTTTCCCATCAACTAGTTTTTTAAAACTTTTATTAGTAATGAATAATAGTGAGACATCTGATACAGAAACAAGTCTCTCTGCCATCTCTCTTATTTTTTTTGTATTTGAATTTACCCACAATTCAATGTCAAATAAAGCAACTTTAAATTTTTATAACAATTATGAAGTTTTTCACAGGAATTATCTTTATTAATTAGATTTGTACACATTTCCAACACCATTCCAAGGGGGGCAGAAGAGTTAAAGGTACCAAAAGAAGTGGTAGGCCTAGTGGGGAAACTCCTAGAATGGTAGTGGAATACATCAATACCCTGTCCTCATCACCACACACCCCTCCTGCCGACCTTCATCCACAGTTCATTCATACCTCATTCACAGAGAAGCTCATCTGTCCCATCTGCTTGGATGTAGTCTGTGCTCCAGTCCATCTCTACTGTGACAACACTGTTTGTGCCCAATGTTGTTGCAAACACATTCAGACTAGTTCTTCCTTGCAGTGTCCTTGCTGCAACAGACATGCACTCAGTAGTGAGACCATATCTACACCCTCATCGCTGTTCCTGTCCCTTCTAAGCGAATCCTTAGTTGTGTGTTACCAGAAGTGTGGAAACTTGGTGAAGCTACAAGATTATACACAACATCTAAATAATCACTGCAGCACTCACCAGGTCGTCAACTCACCTTCAAAGGTCACCCTCAAGGATGTACTGAGTCAACCAAGTACCTCTCCAGCAACTCCAGTTGAGCGCCTAGCCACACAACACCTTGTGAAGCGGCTAATGCATCAAGAGCAAGGTGCTCCTGGAGTAGTTCATATTCCCACTGGTGGTCAGGTAAAACGAAATCTCTCTCCTTCAACTCTACTAATAATAATATAAATATAATTGCAATCTAATTAATTCATTTCAGCCAATTACATTGGTACAAGTAGCAGGCTGTAGAGTGCCTTCGTCAAAGGCCAGTTCAAGAACAGTGAAGAGGAGAATTGGCGCACTAAAATCAGTCAGGGAGATCATTAGTGGTAATGATAGCAGTGCCCAGTTTTCTGCCGAAGTCAACTGTCTCACTCGATCACAACGAGAGGAGCTTCTTCAGCAGGTCCAGCTCCCACTAGTGATACCAGCCGATCACACCTTGGCAATGAAGGCTGACCTCGCCATTCCGTGGACAAAATTGAGAATACTACGAAGGTAAAAAGCTATTGAAAAAATATAATAATTACAATAATTGATTACAACAATAACAATCATAATACCTTTTAGAATTATGCATTATTCATAGATGGTTCAAATCCTTCAATGTGTCAATCACGAGTGAGCGGAAACAACGCAGCCTGGCCAAGGAAATTGTGGGAGAAGACTTCAAAGCTGAGCGTGCTCCATTCTCGTGTGACAAGGACGAGTTCAGAGAGGTGCCATTTGTGTACCGGCCCAACCTGATCGCTGCCATTGCAAATACAGTTGACCAACATGAACGGTATGCAATGAATTAGCATTTTAATTAATTTAAAGAATAATTACCTCAGGTCTGGCGATGGTTTAACATGGCACGGAGGAGCAATTCCTAGTACGGAGCTCTGGTTAAAACTAGGCGGGGATAAGGGTCGCGGCAGTTTCAAACTTACTCTGCAGTTGGTGAATACTGCTCACCCTAATTCCATTAAGGAAACCATGATGCTCTCCATTTTTAAAGCTCCGGACTCCACCATCAACCTGCATACTGCCCTAGATATGTACCAACAGCATATCAGGGAAGCACAGGGAATGCAGATTAAGTAAGATAATTAGAATATTTTCATTATCCCTATTACATCCCACAACTTTATAGGAGTTACAGGGTTCGGTTGTTTTTATCTGGTGATTACGAGTTCCTCTGTAAGATGTATGGGCTCAGTGGTGCAAGTGGTAAGCAATAATCTTTTAATTATGCCATGCAATATAGAGCACATCTAAAATTATTCAAAGGTCGGCACAACTGTTTATGGTGCCACATCACCAGTGCGAACTTGTCCAAACCTTTAATTCAGCGAGGGTCTTTTTCACTGCGCTCCCTTCAGACACTGAGAGATGACCACACTCGCTTCCTTTCTCAGGGTCAGGGAGATATTAAAATGGCCAAGTTCTACCATAACGTCATTGGCGATGCCATTTTTGATATCCCACTAGAAAATGTGAGAATTTAATTAATTTTTATTAACATAACTAAAATAACTTACTGTTTGTGAAGGTTTGCATTCCTGGGTTACACCTGTCCCTGGGAATTTTCAACAGATTGTGGACTCTGTTGGAGAAGCGCTGTAAAGAGATAGACTTCTCTTTGGCCATTGAAGGAGCCTCAGTTGGTAGCTTTCCTGATGACAGTGCTGATAAGCTAACTAAGTGGTCCAATCTTCAATCAGAAGTGAAGACATCGGTCCAGTATGCTGCAGTGATAGCAGACTTACTGACTTACTCTACTGTCACAGTGGATGATGTCACTGCCAGTCAATTTCATTCCAGTCTTGTGGCCGAGTTAGAGTCAGCACAGAGGAGAAGAAAGGACCTGGTAAACATTTGTGGGGTTCAATTATTATTACACTGTTAATGACAAAGTGATTGTGTAATGCCATAGGAAACCCAGTTAGAAAACATAGAGTCTGCCCTCAAAAAGAAGTACGACTACACTAAGGGCCCATACTATAGCAGCCTTGAAAAAGGCTTGGATGTGCTTAACGTAAAGCGACAAGCATATCAAGGTGGCACGTTCATTGGTAATCATGTCCACAAGCTGCTCGAGGTTAAAAAAAATCATATGAAAATAAATATAACAAAATTAAAATTACCTGTTGTTTTGTTGTAGTCTGCTAGTATCGCCATTTTATTTGATCAAATCAGGGCAGTGAGCATTGACTACCCCTCGTCAAAGTCTCGTGCTGAGATGGCTACCAGTTTGTTCTCCCAGGCATTCGACTTGTTTGGTCAATGCCACAGGGGGTACAATTCTTCTCAATACATGAGTGATAAAGATATCACAGACCTAGGTAATATTTTGACATTTTATATGTATTATAATAATTACTTTGAATTATTAGAATCACACATTACCAAGTTCCTGAAGTTCTATCGAGAACAGTTCCCTTCCGCTACAATCTTGCCAAAAATGCATGTTCTGGAAGATCATGTCATTCCCTGGATTCGGAAGTGGAGATTGGGGTCAGGATTGATGGGTGAGCAGGGAGCCGAGTCAATCCATGCCCACGTTATGAAGCTGGAGAGAACACATCAAAGTATTCCTAATGACCTGGACAGACTTAAGTATATTTTTAAGGAACAAACATTAGAATCTGCACCTTCCCTTACCTCTCTCAGACCTCCTTTGAAGAAGAGGGGACCATATAAAACCAAACAGCCACCAGCAAAGAAGAGAGTTTCTGATGATCAGCAATAGTCACTTTTATAAACTGCACCAATAACACTATTATCTTTATACTTATTTATATTTGTGTTGTAATACTCACCAGGCAGTCGATCTCTTGCAATCTTGAGAACCGCACGTTATAAACGGTATGGTACTCCTTCAAAAAAAAAGTTAGAGGGTTCAAATTTACTTCATAATGCTAGAAATGCTTCATACTTTCTCTAGCAGCATCTTGTACAGTCCAAAAAACTTCCAGACACACGCTAATCCCTCAGTAAACGCTGAGACAATACCGCCGATAGCGCCCAATCGGTAAACGATTTTTTTTTACTTTTTTTTACACTCAATGAGTAATTGTCATGCTTTAGCTTGCCTTAGCTCACGTGGGTAAACCCCTTAAATTGAATTGTGGGTTTTTCATTCAATTACCATGGCCATGGTTGCCAGGAAGAGTTGCCAAGGGGAAAAAATTTTTTGTGGGTGTGACTAAATGCCAGGTTGTCCCCTGCCTAAAACGGCTGTGACTCATAGATGTCTCCTACATGATCACAATCAGCACCACACACAACAAACAACATATTTTATTGTTGAACTAATATAATATTGGTATAAAATGCATCAAACAATATTATTTCTATTTTATTTTATTTTTGTATTGATGGGAAAAGTGGATTTTTTTGGGGAAAAATTTTTTTTTTTGAAATATTAGTAGATGGCTTAAATATTATTCAATTTTCTCAATCAAAAAATGAGGGGAATCCCAAACTCTTGGTCTATTTAGTGATATATGGTTGCTATGGGGTTTTCCCAGCCAGCATCGAGTAAAAAAAATAAAACGGCAATGCTCTATTCCGCGGTAGAAAATTAGATTTTTCCGCGCGCGTCCAAACAATTCAGGAACGAAAGGGTTAAGGAAAGTAGCTGTAAAAACCAGGAAGAGTGATGAACTTGGCCAGTTGCTATAACTACTAGGGTAATGAATTTGCCAATACAGCATAAAATATCATGAGTTATTTCATGGGTCAAGTACCTAAAAATATCATTGTGAAGATATCTAGGGTGGAATAATAACTAATAGATGGAGTTGTCCTAATACTAAATGGATCTGGCAAAGTTTACCCACTATTAAATATAGTCACCCTTCATTTTCTTTCAATTTTTTAAGAAGACCATGTGGCTACATGTTTCTGACACATACATTAGAAATAAAATTTATATACAATAGGAGGAGGTCCGAAGGTGAGTTTGTCGAAGACATGGGTGACAGCCTGGATAGTGCTGGGGTTAGGGCGCAGGGCTAAATTACCAAAGCTGGTCCCCATCTTTAAATTATAAGAGTTGTAAATGACCTGCCCGCAGGAGTAAATGATAAACTAAATTAACGAATATACTTATAGCTTGCTGATATTAAAAATTCTATTCCGTACAGAGTAACTAAGTTAGATAATTTAAAATTGCCAACGTTTCGACTTGAGGGAAGTCTTTATTAACTCTCTAAGCGCGGAAGTTAATTTCAATATCCTGTGCACACGCCGCGGACGTTGTTTTGTTTGTAACACGGGTAACGCCCTAGGCCGCGTGGCAAAGAAGTGTACCACTTTTTCGGCTGTAAACTAAGGCGCAGAGATCGAAAAGTTATCCATATATAAATGATGGCCTTCTCCTTGAAGCTTCTGGGTGACTCGCATCACAATGTCATGTGTAACGCTGTTTGTGTCCTAGTGTATTGTTTGTGTTTCAATAGCTTACATTCTTGTTTGGTAAAGTATCGTCATCGTCATTTCCTCGTTTTTGATTGTAATCATTCATTTTTTCTTATCGTATAATTAGAGAGCAAAAAATACAAATTGTTGACAGTTTAAATGGTAGCTAGACACTTGGGCTCTCGCGCTCCGAAGACAAGCTCCTTCATAGATGGTCCTTCGAGCCGGATACCCTGTATAGAACCGGCGATTCACTGTTAGTTATCTTCGGAGCATTTGCGTTAGCAGTTTATTAGCTTTTCGGCGACCACGTGTTCCCTGCCTTCACATAACTGTATCGGCCATGACTGAAGACCCTGTGCGTGCTCTCTCGAGTCGCAAGAAAAAGCGAGGAATCGTAAAGGCCTCTCTTACTCGTATTAGTAACCGCTTGGATGTTTTGGAACATTCTACCGACCTAAGCTCGGAAGAACCTCGACGCCTTACCACACGTCTGGAATCCTTGGTTGCAGAGTTCAAAGTTCATCACTACGCTGTCATTGACCTGATCGATGATGAAGCAGAGCTGGAGGCCCAACAAACTATTCTCGATGAACATGATGATTTCGTGGCTGCGCTCACCTCTCGTTTGGAAAATCTTTCAACCATTTGTTTGTCCCGAAACTCCAGTGAACCCAAGAAGGCTCTGAAACGTCTAAAAAATCTTGAAAGAGGATTGAAGGCTGTGCAAGATGGAACCTCTGCGCTTCCTACAGGCGAGGATGGCATCTGTCTACTACAGCAATACACTGAACAGCTTACAGAAATTAAATCGGAATCTACCGATATACGTCGAAGTCTACTTACCTTTGAAGTGGAGGATGATAGTGAGCTTGGTCTTCTTCTCAATCACATTGAAAGGAATATATTTGATCTATCTCTGGCCATCAAGAAATTATTGCGAGCACACGACCCTCCCAGCATCTCTAGCATGCCGGATCCGAGTGGAGTCAAGCTTCCTAAACTTGATGTACCCACATTTGATGGGAACATGCTCAATTGGAAGACCTTTTGGGAACAATTTGATGTATCCGTGCATTCTCGAACTAACCTTACGGACACTGAGAAGCTTGCCTATCTACGCCATGCCCTCAAGGATGGGAGTGCTAAGACATCGATAGAAGGATTGTCTAGATCTGGTGACCACTATAACGAAGCTCTTACCTGTTTGAAATCACGCTATGATCGTCCTCGACTGATACATCAGGCTCATGTACAGAAGATCTTGGAAGTTCCCAACTTGAAAGATGGAACAGGAAGGGAATTACGTCGCTTACATGATGTGGCCCAGCAACATTTACGTGCACTTAAAGCTCTAGGCCATGAACCATCTGGTTCATTCGTTACCTCGTTGTTGGAACTTAAGCTGGATGTCAACACCATGTTCGAATGGCAACGCCATAGTCAATCATCTCATGACGTACCTCACTACAAAGAACTGTTGGAATTCATCAATCTCAGAGCACAGGCATCTGAAGTCTCAATGCCAGACTCTAGTAAAAGATCATTCAAATTTGAGCCCTACAAGAAGAGTTTCTCTAACCCGAAGGCCGTGGCATCCTTTGCAGCTAGTGCAGATTCATCGAGTATGTGTGTGGTGTGCAAGTCAGAAAGGCATCCTCTGTATGCCTGTCCCAAATTCAAGTCTTTGCATCACGATGACAAGAGATCAGCATTGAAATACAACAGGCTATGCATCAATTGCTTGAAACCAGGACACATAGTTCGGAACTGCAAATCATTGCATCGTTGTCGAGTTTGTCAGAGACCTCACCACACTCTCCTCCACCTTGAAGGGAAGACCCAATCCAGTGTTGCAAGTATTCCTGGTCAACTCCCTGCTGCGCCGGTCACTGCTGCGCCAGTCACTGCCACGCCTGTTACTGCTGCGCCCATTACTGCTGCGCCAATCCCTGCTGCACCCATCACGTCTTCACACGCTGCTACAGAAATTAAGTCTAATTTGTTGCTGATGACTTGCAGTGTGCGAGTCGAAGGCCCTGATGGTTCCTCCATGAAGGCCAGAGCACTACTTGATTCCGGCTCATCAGCATCCTTCATCTCCGAGTGTCTTGCCCAGAATCTTCATCTTCCGCGGTACAACCAGAATACTAAGATATCAGGAGTAGTTGGATTTACGCGCAATTCTGTGCATCCTATTACCACTTTTCGTGTATTCTCTGAATGTAATCCAGACAAGAAGTTTTCTACTTCTGCTGTTATTGTCCCTCGAGTTACTTGTGACTTACCTCTACATCACGTTGCTTTTGATCAGAACTGGAATCATCTTATGGATCTTCATCTTGCTGATCCAGGATTCGGAAAACCTGGAAGAATAGATCTGCTATTGGGTATCGAAGTCTTCTCAGAAGTAATGCTCGAAGGGCGACGCACGGGACCTGTAGGATCTCCCACTGCTTTCGAGACTCACTTTGGTTGGATCTTGTCTGGATGCACAAGTCCTTGTACTCCCACTATTACTTCTCATCATGTCACTGTACTGACAGGTGATGATCTTCTACGTCGGTTCTGGGAGATTGAGGAGAAATCGTTTGCTAAATCAGTTTACACATTGGAAGAGAAGGCGGTTATGGATCACTTTGAAAGTCATCACATTCGATTAGAGGATGGAAGATTCGAGGTTCCACTACTCAAGAAATTTGAAGTCAAACCTCTCGGAGAATCTCGATCGCAAGCCGTTAGACGATTTATCAGCTTTGAGCGCTCTCTGCATATGAAGGGCCACTTTTCAGAATTCAAGGCAGTCATTGATGAGTATTTCGACTCCGGTCATGCAGAGGTGGTACCTGAGAATGATCTCCACAAGTCACCCCATTCGGTATACTACTTGCCCATGCACGTGGTAACGAAGGCATCCAGTACGACAACCAAGATTCGTGCAGTTTTTGATGCGTCGAGCAAGACATCTAGTGGTATCTCTTTGAATGATTTGCTTTTAGTTGGTCCCACTGTACACTCGTCACTGATTGATGTTCTCCTGCGCTTCAGGCTCCATAGAGTAGCTCTGATCGCAGACGTTAGTCGCATGTACCGAGCAATTGCATTAACTGAGTCAGATCGTGATCTTCATCGTTTCATTTGGAGAAGCTCACCTAGTGGACCACTCAAGGATTATAGGATGACTCGTTTGACCTTTGGAGTTTCAGCTTCCTCATTTATTGCCAATATGTGCGTGAAACAAAACGCTCTAGACCATGTACTTGAATTCCCTCTGGCTGCTAAGGCAGTGGAAGAGTCATTTTATGTCGATGATGGACTTACAGGCGCAGACTCAATTGAACAAGCCATTGAATTGCATCACCAGCTTCAAGCTCTATTCGCTAAGGGAGGATTTCTCCTTCGTAAATGGAATTCAAATGAGGAGGAAGTTTTGCAACATGTTGATCCTCAGCTACGTGAGCAGAAGTCAGTTCACCCGATATCAGGCCCTGACGAGTACGCCAAAACCTTGGGAATTGGATGGAATTCAACTCTTGATCACTTTCGCTTGACAGTGGCAGATTTTCCAGCTACGGAAGTTATGACAAAACGTTTGCTCACATCGGACATTGCCAAGACTTTTGATGCTCTTGGTTGGTTCTCCCCAGTTATCATCATGGCCAAAGTTCTCTTACAACGTGTGTGGGAGGAGAGGATTCAGTGGGACGAACCTGTGCCTGAAGATATTCAGCAGAAGTGGCGGAAATGGAGGGCTGAACTCATTCTAATCACTGGCAAATGTATCCCTCGATGTTATTTCCCCAAGGATGTCAACATTGTTTTCTGGCAGTTGCATGGCTTTTGTGATGCATCCGAGTCGGCTTATGCCGGAGTTGTATATGTTCGGATGGTGGATGCTGCTGGCTCCATTCACACCTCACTTGTGGTTGCGAAAACCAAAGTTGCTCCTCTGAAGAGGCTATCTATTCCTCGTTTGGAGTTGTGTGGAGCTCATCTTCTCTCTCAACTACTGCAACATTGCCAGAGTTTGTTTAGTGTCTCTACTACTGATATATTCGCATGGACAGATAGCACAATCGTATTGAATTGGATCGCCGGGAACCCACGTCGTTTTAAAACTTATGTTGCAAATCGGATCACAAACATCACTGAGGCTGTGCCACCAAGTCGCTGGAATCATGTGGAAGGCATACTTAACCCCGCTGATTGTGCTTCCAGGGGCATATTTCCTTCTGAGCTACTATCTCATGAACTTTGGTGGGACGGTCCACCCTGGCTTCGGCTAGGAGTATGTCAATGGCCTCAGTCGTCATCCCTGCAGCCAAACAGCCATGAAGTAGAGGCAGATGAGATTGTAGTGCATGTCGCCACCGTGCTGATCAATACCCTTATCCCCTTTGACCGTTTCTCTCGATTTGAATGCTTGACAAGAGTTACTGCCTGGATGCGTCGATTTGTACACAACTGTCGTTCACGACATCAGGGAATAGATCCCAAGTCTGGCTCTCTTTCTTCTGATGAGTTGAATACAGCGAAGCTTGTTTGGATTAATTTAGCTCAGTCTCAAAGCTTTCACGACGAGATTCAGTGCTTGGAAAACCGAAAGGAGCTCCCCAAGAGCAGTTGTTTGCGCGCTCTGCGCCCATTCCTCGATGATGGTAAACTCTTACGTGTTGGAGGACGATTGCACAATTCCCAATTTCCATATGCTCAACGACACCCTCTCATCCTCTGTGGCAAGCACTGTTTGACCAAACTTATCATTCGAGATGAGCATCTTCGACTGCTCCATGCTGGTCAAACTCTGGTCAATGCCTCACTGGGACGACGTTTCCACATTGTTGGCCAACGCTCTGCGGTCCGATCAATCATTCATGCATGTGTTCAATGCAGACGGACGTCTGCCAGGCCTCAGCCTCCACCCATGGGTCAACTACCTCGACAGCGTATTACTCCAGGAATCATCTTTGAGAACGTAGGGATAGACTACGCTGGCCCTGTCTACATCAAGCTAGGTAGGGTTCGCAAACCTGTGGTTGTCAAGGCTTATATTTGTCTTTTTGTGGCCATGTCTGTCAAAGCTGTGCACTTGGAGGCTGTATCAGATCTCTCGTCATCCGCGTTCATAGCCTGTCTTAGAAGATTTATTTCACGACGAGGCAAGCCTCACTCCATTTGGAGCGATCATGGCACTAATTTTGTGGGTGCATCTCGTGAACTGAAAGAATTGGTTGAATTTCTTGAAAGGCAGAAATCCTCTGGAAAGATCCCTGAATTTTGTGCATCACAAGGTATCCGATGGAACTTCATCCCAGAAAGGGCGCCGCATTTCGGAGGCCTCTGGGAGTCAGCAGTCAAAAGTGTCAAGACTCACCTAAGGAGAGTTATGGGCAACGTCAAATTTACATTCGAAGAGCTAACCACAGTTTTGACTCAGATCGAGGCTTGTTTGAATTCACGACCTCTAGCTTCCTTACCTTGTGAAGGAGAAGGCCTCGAAGTACTCACCCCAGGCCATTACTTGATTGGACGGCCACTGGAGGCTTTGCCTGACTCGTCACCATCCCCACCAGTGTCCATGCTTCGCCGCTGGGTTCTGACACAGAGTATTGTGCGACATTTTTGGAAGAGATGGTCCTCTGAATATCTCACCTGTTTACGGAAGTTTTCTAAATGGCACTCTCCAACTAGGAATCTGCAGACAAATGACATAGTTGTTCTGCGAGACGAGAACTTTCTTCCTGCTAAGTGGCCAATGGGAAGGATCATTGGAGTCCATCCTGGCACAGACGGTACTGTTCGGGTTGTTACTGTCAAGACGGCCACAGGCATCTACAAGAGGCCAGCTGTTAAAGTTGCATTGCTGCTTCAAGCAAACTAACATTCTTATTGAAAGACTTTGTCTTGGCCGGCGGTATGTTTGTGTCCTAGTGTATTGTTTGTGTTTCAATAGCTTACATTCTTGTTTGGTAAAGTATCGTCATCGTCATTTCCTCGTTTTTGATTGTAATCATTCATTTTTTCTTATCGTATAATTAGAGAGCAAAAAATACAAATTGTTGACAGTTTAAATGGTAGCTAGACACTTGGGCTCTCGCGCTCCGAAGACAAGCTCCTTCAAACGCCATTATCAGAAGGTGTTTGAGAAAGATCCTTTCCTAAGAAACAAAGAACAATTGTGAATGCAAAATCAATTTGAAAACAATAATTTACCTGTATACAGTACCCAGTTGAAAGCGTAACCTGTAACACTATCTGAGACTACGAAGGCTTTTAGTCCCCATTTAGTGGGCTTTTTGGGCATGTATTGAACAAAACCAAGCCAACCTTTGAAACCAATCATTGACTCATCCAATGATACTTCCCTCCCAAGCTGAAAACTTGACTGAAAATTCTCCAAAATTTTGTTCAGAAAAGGATGAATTTGATGAAGTGGATCATGACCAAGTTGACCTTTGGGAATAAAATGGTTATTATCGTTCAGATGTAAGAACTTGAGAAGAAGAGAGAATCTGTCTCATTTCATAATAGATGAGAATATTGAACTGGCAAAGGGCCACGAAGTAGACCAGTAGTCCTCAATAGCTGGATAATGAATTGATTCCATGATAAGTATAAGGCTCAAAAATTTCTTCAGTTCTGGGAGATTGTGCTGCAAGGAATCCCACATTTGTGCTCTTGATCTTGGTCGAACGTTATTGTTCTCAAAAAACTGCTCAGCATACAAATTTGTCTGTCTTACTATTTCCTCAAGGATGGAGTCCGGAATCATGAGATGAAAAAAATCTATGGGATTTTTGTAACTCATGTCGCGAATTGGACCTGGAGTGGCAGTAAAGCTAGGACCTACAGTAGTCGAGGAAGAAGTAGTCGAGGAAGAATCTATGCTATCATCCAAAGTTTCATTATTTACCTCCATTTCATCAGCACTAGCAATTTCACTTATATCCTCTTCCATTTCCTCTTCATTGTCACTATTACCACTGCTCTCAGTCTCAGCATCAGAGTTTTCATACCTATCAGCATATTCCTCTTCATCAATATACCCCTCAAAGTCATCCTCAGAGTATTCATCAAGCATTGATAATACATCCTTGGTAGTATAGGTACACTGGGCCATAGCTGACAAATACCCCTAGCAAGTGTTGCTACTTTACCACTAATTAAATCCCGGTGGCTGTAACCACCGATTAGGCGCCGTAGCCTCTGCGGTACGTGTTTGTGGTAAGGGTGTTCTTAAGCATAAATATATGCCCTCCGCGGTCTGCGCGGAGTTCAATTGCGGCATATATATACGCTCGCCGCGGTCAGAGAGTTAAGGCAGAAATGAGAAAGGAAACTAAGGAGTGACTTTAAATAGTGTGTGCAGTCGTTTGTGCGCAGGAGCACCAGTCTCCTGCTGAGCACAATATGCAAAGGGGGAAAACAGTGTAAACAAAAGAAAAAAATGGAAAAAAATATAAAACAAAGTAAAAGACGGCTGAGGTAAAAAAGTTGGTAGAAAAGGAAATGCAATATGACAAGGATTGAAAAAAATTTATAAGATGTACAAAAATCTGAAGTGGGCTGAGATAGAAAATTAGGCTAAAGTTCAAGTCTATGGAGGTCTTGGCGCTGACGAGTGATTTCTTTACTGTTTGCGAGCTCTTGATCTAGTGACTATAGAGTATGGATGGTCTGGTGGGGTGGGTGTTGACTCTTTCGTACTTGAAGGCAAACAGATTGGGGTATAGTGTTAGCCCACACATTCTGTCATGACTAATTAGAGCATTCAGTGGTTAGTTTGCACCTGAAGTGCTAATGGCATATGGCCTGTGGTTGAGCAACTCAAGCAATTTTAGCAGCAAATACAATATTTAGTGGGCAGTGGCAGGAATGCCTGGAGTATGTTCATAAAATATTTGAAATGTTAATTTATCGTGCATAAAATGATCAGGTGGGAATGAGTGCAAAAATTAATCATAGGAAAAAAGAAAACAACAGTACTATTGAGAACTAGGTTCCCTGATGCCACCTTTCTTGAATCGTGGGGATGCCAATTCCGGCAACAAAGAATTGAAATAGAATTTCTTCAGTTTTACCATTGCAACTTCCCACCACTTCTTGTTCCTATAGATGCGCTGAGTGTGAATCATAGTTGCCAACTATCCCGGTTTTTTTAGCCTTTCCCGGATCCCGCCCGGTTTACTTACTTGCAATAGGATTTCCCGGAATTCTTACATAAGCCCACATAATTTTTTCCAGGAATTGTTACATAAGTTAGCCACACACCTGACCACCACCACAACAGAGAGCTGCACAGTCATGCACAGTCAGCAAGTCTGGATAGTTAACCGATTATCGGTTGAATACTCTAAATCGAGTACCCGTTATTAGGTCCGCTAACGCCAAATACTCGATTCCGCGTACAACAAGGGGTTAATAACTATTAGCCAACAGCTGCACACAATAGTAGTCTGCAAGTTAGTCTGCTTGATATCAGTGGTTTGTGTAGTGGTATAGCTATCTGTACAGCATATCTACAAGGGTGGTTACTATAAAACATTTTTCATATAAACTTGGTTGAAAACACTGAAATAAAGAATAAAATAATTGTATGAAATAATAGCACAACAGCAAAAGTTCATCATTTGGTACAGGTGAGTGAATCAAGAATGGCTGAAGTCTTCTCAAGGAGGTTAGTGATTATTCAGTGATATTCAGGATCCAGAGTTGGAACACAAGTAGCTATAAATAGCCAGGCTATTTTGGTAGAATCCATGACTGTTGGACGTCAGTGGTGTTCTCAAGCGAAAAATAGACCTGGAAAGTATCAAATAGAACAAAGAAATGACACAGAACTTCACTTATTACTCCTTTCTGATCAAGATTATTAGCTAAATTCAGTTGTTTCTGTTGTTTACTTCCGCTTGTCAAAATATAGTGTATGTATGTCTATGGTCAACTCACCTCTATCAGTTGCTTCTTGTGTCCATTCCTGTTTGACTCACAACCATTACTGACATCTCTGTACGTGCCTTTCACGGTAATACCATAGCTAGCTTTCTGAACCTAAGCAACGCGAAGTAGCATGCCAAAGCTTAGCAACGACTTAGCAGATTTTCTCGTAGCCCAGGCATTATCTTCTATAATCACAGACTGGAACACTCTGGCTCTTAATTTCTTTCAGCAATATTCATACTATCTTAATGATATTCATGATGGTTAAATAGTGGGCATGGCCTATCCCGATTTTTCATTTTAGAAAGTTCGCAACTATGGTGAATATCCTTGCTAGTTTTCACAACAAAATCACACCATTCACAATCTACACAGTGTAGCTGACATTGAATTTGGTAGTAGTAGTTATGGCGACGTTTCAGGTTGTGTGTACTGCTGTCCTCGAGGCAGAATGAGGAGCTCTTACAAGCTTCAGGTATGTTTTTGTCTTTCATACTGTATGGGCACTTTATTTCTAGCAGACCTCTGATCTTCGTGGAATCCATTTTATCGCAAATGATCCCATCGGGACTAGCTGCTAGCCAAGGATCAGTGGAAGAAATAAAAATCCCGCATTCTTTAACTTCCACCTCATGTCCCTCACCAAGTCAGCCACATATTGCTGTCGGGCCTTGTCCTCATTTGCCATGCCATATCGAGTCGCTTGGTTTCCCCGAAATGTGCTGTATAATAACGTTTGAACTTTATTGCTACGCTTCGTCGTCTTTCTCATTTTGGCAATAGCACCAACATTAGATGCTGTGATCCGCTACCTTCTTTCTGCCATCCATTCATCACATGCACTTTGCCCTCTGGTAACTTTCTCTATGTCTCTTACTTCTTGAGTGACTGTCACTTGCGTGTTGTAAAAGCTTTTCTTCAGCGATTCTAATACATCTGAGGGGATGTCGTCATCAACTTGCTCAGGTGAAATTCCACCATCGTGTCTGTTATAGGCACTACACACTGCTGCAGAATCATCTATTCGGAGGTATTTGCTCCTTCGTCTTTTTTCCTTGGCTTCCTTTGTAGCTTTCTTCTTCCTGTCAGCATCTACTCTCACAGAAGAACGACTTGCTGCATCCGAATACACCTTGTTGGGAGAGGAGCTTGTCACAGTTTTCCACGTCTGTGGTCCCCAATTTGGGCCAATATTCTGGCGAAGACCAGCACCCATGCACCTTAGAAGAAAAAAACAAAAAAACAATAAAACCATTGAAACTGGATAAGGGAATTTTTTTAAATTCAAGAAGTAGGTATTTATACTACAATATCAAAGGTACGGAACTAAGATTAAATATAGTCAGAGTACAACATATGAAAATACTTTATGACCACTGACGGCGAGTGAATATACAGTGTGAAGTGAGTGTATCATTCCCATCTTGTGCGATGAGTGTAATGGTGATTTCTTGTACTCCTGATATTATTACTCGACCAGTTAAAACATTTTTTCATTACACTGTGACCTGGATTGTACATCAAGAATGCGATAAATATTTGGTAAAAATTATATTTTCACACATGCATTACCGTTGTTGGATTAGTTTTTAAATTTAGGATAAAAGAGAAATATTATTAAGGGATAACCACTAACCTGTGTTCCCATGAGCCGCTCTGGGATCGATTGATGACCTTCCCGCCATCAAATTTCGTCCTGATGTGCATCCAGCACTCAGCCAAATTTGTTGTGGGGTTACCAATTAGCTGGTTAGCCTTGGCTACTAGTCTGCCGACCATGCTGGAGATATCATGCAGCATTTTGGTGTCAATTTCTGTACGTGTGAGTCCGCCTTGTCTTGCTTCAGCTTCTGTTGCAGGTGTGTCATCCACAGTCTCCCTCCACTGTCGCTCCTGATCTTCAAGTACTGGAAGAAACAAATTTGATTGCATAATAATTATTATTGTATAGAGATGACTATTATATTTATCAACAACAACAGTAATAACAATGATGAATATGATAATACAAAGCCGTAGCAAGCAAATTTAAACTGGTCCGTCACAGGAAGTGGGTGTGGTTAAAGGAAATGGGTGTGTTCAAAATGGGTGTGGTCAATTATGATAATGATGACAACAATTAACACTTTGAAAAAATACTGGCTCGATGTTCAGAACACCCTACAAATTCATTTAGTAATGTTTTAAGATTGATTTCATCAGTTCTGTCTTTGTGTACATGTAGCAGCATCAAATAATTGAGCCGATCCTGTTTCATTGTTGCTCGAAGATATGTCTTAATACGCCGCAGAGCACTAAATGATCTCTCTGACGACGCATTGGTTGCTGGCATCACCAATATAAGTTGAACAAGACGTTTAACATAAGCTAGGAGGGACAATTGGCCAGAGGACAAGGGAAGAAAGTAACTCCTTATATCAAAAATGTTGATTGTTTGACTGGTTGACTGATTCTGGGACTGAAAGTGTGTACCAAATGTCTGTTGAGTGCGCAAAACTGCCTCTTCAAAATCGTTCTTATAAAATTGACACACTGTATGCAATTCATTTTCAAAATCCTCTAGCTGGCATGCTTTAAGAAGAAGAGTCTGCAAAGATTCATACTTTTTATATCCCGGTTGATCAAAGCGATTTTCAATGCAGTTGACAATCAAATGAATTGCTTCATAATAGATCTGCCTATAGTGTGCCTTTGGATCAGTGTGATAGTCTCCTTCAGATGTCCCTTCATCATAGCGAAGTGGAACTCTTCGACGACGAGGCAACTGCGGTTCACCAACATCCAAATCAGCTGCTATCTTGCTTATTTTGGACCAATATGTGAGTGGGTCTAGGAAAAGGGACCTTATGGCGCAAATAAAAAAAATTGAGTTTTTTATGTTAATAAAAGGATACAATTTATCTCAACTTAGTGCTAAAATACTGGAGGGTAAAACCTTCGACACGCAGAGAAACTGGCAGTTGAACTGGGCCCTATTCAGCAAAGCAATTGAACTAGAAATCGAGAAAACATAAATTGAATTTCCACTTCCGGTATAATTAACGTTTCCGTATACTTAACGGCGTACTCCGCATACGCAATTAAATCGTACAGCCGCTTTTCGGCGACTAACGAAGTTTGCGTAGAGTTTTTTTTAGCTTTCAGAGCGTCTCACGACCTGTCTTGTTGGAATCCTTGGCTGTTCTATTCGCTGTAGCGGTAAACTTTAAGCCAAAGGTAAGCTGTAGAGTGCATGCAGTAGTCTCAAAGCTATGCCGTTTTTTTAGCTGCTAGTTTGAAACTCCGCCCATTCCCCGTTTATTGTACTTCGAGAATGAGAGAGAATAAAAAGTAGCTTGTCTTTTCACGGCACGCTTGGGGTCTTTTAAGTCGTTTTGACATGCGAAATTTGGCATAGACGTAGAGTAAGGGTCACTAAGACTAATTCTGCAAAAAACAAAAATAGGAGAAAGAAAGAATTTTTCCGATGACTTACTTCTGGAGCCTATATCTCAATTTCAATTTTTGCGCCGTAAGGTCCCTTTTCCCAGACCCGCTCACATATAAGTCAAATGAAGAATCATTTCTCAATGACTTTAAAGTTTGAACTGTCATCTTTGCTATTTGCTGACCCTCTGCTGCTGAAAGTGTCTTGATCTGTAAGAACGACTCAAATTATCAGCATGCTTCAGTAGCATTTTCCCTAGCATATTTCCATACAGGTAATCAAAAGTAGACATTACACTTGACACTCCTGATCCTTGCCTTTGTTTCGCTATCAGATACTACCTCAATTGACTCTTCCCATGTTTGCTGTAACACTTGAAAATTGGATGTTACGCTTGCCAGAGCATCTGCCCTCACAGTCCACCTAGTAGGACAAAGTAACCGAATGCCAGCTAATGGTGTACCTGGCATATCCTGCTTCACACCCAAGAAAATTGCTTCTCTTCGAGGCGAAAACTTTATGAGCTTTGTAATCTCATAAGTTGTCTCCAAAGCATCTTTGAGTAACTTTGACTTCTTCATAGCACCACTGGCTGCTAAGTTAAGGGCATGGCCATAGCAGTGAGTGAATATTGCTCTTGGCTCAATATCACTTATTTGCTTGGCAACTCCATGCCTACAACCACTCATGGCACTTGCGCCATCATAGCATTGACCACGAACTGTGTCAAAACTCAAATTCATTCGTAGAAATACATCTTTTATTACTGAAACTATCATGTCAGCAGCAATGGAAGTAACACTGTACAATCCGACAAAATCTTCATGAACCTGTAAATCATCAGTAACCCAACGAATGAAGAGAGTAACTTGTTCAGTGTTGGAAGCATCAGTCGTTTCTTCTGCCATAATTGTAAGAAAAGGTGATGTTTGAAATTGTGCTGCCATATCCCGAAGAAGTTGAAGGCCCATCAACTTGATGATCTCATTTTGAATGGTGGAACTAGTGTACACATTCTCCTTCCTTTTCAGCCATTCCTTCAGATTAGCATCTTGAGTAGCTTTCATTTGTAGCATCTGTGTCCAAAAATAAATTATATTTTACATTTAAAATAGTTTTAAAGCTATATATTTATGTAATCGATAAATCCACCACATTGTTAAATAATAAATGTTTGTTTAACAAAACAGTACCAACCTGCATCAAATTTCCATCCAATTCATCTCCGTCTCCACGTAATGGAAGGCCTTGGCGACACAAGAACTTAATGGACGACAATATTTGAAGTAAGGCTTGCTGGTTATTTCTTTACTGGGTTGCAAATTGATGAGAAAGCAGGTCACCAACATTTCCAGTAGTTGATGGAATTGTAACCATTACATCGATAGCTTCACAATGTGCTGCACTTTTTTCATGATTTCTAAAGCCAGCAGTACCATCTTTCCAGTTAGAAAATCCCCGTGTAACCTACATAAAAAGTTAACTAATTATTAAAGCTACAATTTTGTTAGTCTATTTTATGCTAGGTTTTAGCTGCTAACTTACATCTTGCTAGTTTAGTCACATTAAAGCAAACTTCCTAATTTCAGTTAGCTATCCAGTTAAATTTACCTTTGAGAACTAAGCCAGCTCTGAATTTTTATTGCCAGCTTACAGTAAATATGAGTCTGATAATTAATAAGCTATTCTAATATAAGTACAACTTACAAAAGCTTGGTCAACATAGTTGGATCTCATTCTCTTAAATTTAGTGGCCAACAGACAGGTATGACAGAAAGCTATATCTCTCCCTTCATCATAGTGCAGGAATGGCCACCTTCGAAACCATCCCGGCTGAAAACTTCTCTGGGCTCCTTTCATACCAAACGACCTCTTAGGGAAGTTGAACTCAAACGGTTGGTGAGGCTTGTCAGGGACATCCATCTCATTACCGATAGGAAAGTAAGTAGCCATATATATGCAGCCACTTTTTGTGCGCGCTGCGCATGCGCGCATAATTATATCACATTATCGATTGAACTCTGAACTGAGAGTTTAAAAAAACTGGTCCGGCCATGGCCTGACCTGCCGGACCGCTTGCTACGGCCCTGTAATAGTAATAATAACTATACTAATAACAACATAATTGATACTGATGATATTAGTAGTAATAGTAGTAGTAATGATAAATATTACCTATTGCAAGATTCAAAAACAACGTACTAGTTTACTAGGGCTAGGGCTAGGGTTGGGCTAGGGTTAGGGGTAGGGCTCGGTAAATTATGCTAGCATTTTTTTGAGCATTTTAGGTACAGTGAAGCATTAAGAATAATGCTGGCATTATAGGTCAAATTTGGAGCATTTTGGGAATGAATTCCTGAGTTGTACATAATAATTAAAAATTTGTATGTAAGCATGTGTGTTATTATCAGCAAACACATCTAAGCTTAGCTTGCAGCTGTAACTTGCAGCTGCAAGCTTAGCTTAGCTGTACTAGCTACTAGCCAGCTTAGAAAATGGCTGAGTGTCTAATGGATACAGAGACTGAAATTCCTGATGTTTGTAACAGCCCTGAGCCTAGCAGTTGTGAGGTTGATGTTCCTAATCTTATGAGAGAAGAAATTACTGATATCAGTCTCAGCAGCTCTGGCCCTAGCAGTAGTGAAACTGTTGATGTTCCCAATCTTTTGAGCAGGCTGAAGTGTCCTGCTTCATCCGATTTGTCCCGAAAAAGAAAATTGAAGTCTAATCCACCTAAAGGCTTACGGTCTGGTAAGGGTTCCGTTGCTGTTGAGCCCTCTATTCCTCCTTCCACCAGAGTTAAAGAATTTCCTAATGAGCACTTATCTGTGGTATCAAGAAAGTTATTTTGTCAGGCTTGTAGAGAGCCTGTGTCTGTTAAGAAGAGTGTTTTGCAACAGCATATTAGATCAGCTAAACATGGTAGTAGCAAAAAGCTTTTAGTTTCTAGGAAAGCTCAAGATAAAACAATAGCTGATATGCTACGGAAGTATGATAAGAACAAACACCCCATTGGAGAAGGTCTTTCTGATGAAGTGAGAGTTTTTCGTATTAAAGTAGTTAAATCTTTCTTGAAAGCTGGCTTACCACTGGCCAAGGTAGACTGCTTTAGAGAGGTGTTTGAAGAAAGTGCTTTTAGGCTTTCTCATAGTAGTAACTTATCTCAGCTTATCCCTTTTATTCGTGAACAGGAGTTTGCTAGTATCACAGAAGACATAAAAGGAAATAATATTGGTGTAATTTTTGATGGTACCACACATGTGTGTGAAGCCATGGTTATTGTACTTCGTTTTATCGATGCTGACTGGCAAATACAACAACGTGTTGTCAGGCTGATGCTATTAGCTAAGAGCCTTACAGGTGAAGAAGTGGCCAGGCAATTAATCATGTGCCTATCTAATGAGCTTAGTGTTTCTTCAAATCAGCTAGTAGCAGCAATGCGTGATCGTGCTTCAGTCAACAATGTAGCAATTCAAACTCTAAAAATTGTTTATCCATGTCTTCTAAATGTGGGATGTTTCTCACACACTCTTGATCATGTTGGGGAGAAGATAAATGCAAATGTGCTAGATGAATTTATAAAAGTTTGGGTGGGCCTGTTTACACGGAGTCCAAAAGCAAAATTGGCTTGGAGGGAAGCTACTGGTTTGCCTGTTCCTGCTTACTCTAGTACCAGATGGTGGTCTAAATGGGAGGTGATGAAACATATGCTTGTCACCTTTGCTGATGTGCTTCCTTTTGTTGAGAATAATGATCTTCCCCCTTCCTCTAAAAAAATTGTTGACATTCTCAATGACCCTCCTAAGAGTCGGAAGCTGCAGATGGAACTTGCAATTACCGTTGATTTTGGTGAGCCATTTGTCAAAGCCACCTATAGATTGGAGGGAGATGGGTCACTGGCTTTTAGTGCCTATGAAGAAATTGTTAAACTTCAGGCTACTATTTCTTCCCAGAATTTCCCTAATGCTACAGCTGTTGCCAATAAATTGTCTTCAAACAGACCAACACAGAAGCAGCAATTAATAAATTATGCTACTGAGTGTATCGAGCCTGCTATTGTTTATTTCAAGCAAAAATTTGAAGGTGATCTAAAGCCAATTGTTACAGCCTTCAAATATGCCAGATATTTTGATCCAGCCAAGGTGTCTGAACTTTGTCCAAGCTCTGCTGACATTGACCAGTTGAAGGCCTTTCCTTGGAAGATTTGAATGTAGAGCTTCCTATCTACATGGCAAAAGCAGATGGTGTGTCACCAACCATAGACAAGTTAGAGTGGTGGAAGAAGCACTCTAATGAGCTCCCCCATTGGTCAGCTGCATGCAAACTAGTATTACTGGTTCAGCCATCCTCTGCAGCTGCTGAGCGTGTTTTTTCACTTTTATCAAATAGTTTTGGTGAACAGCAAACTTCCTCGCTAGAAGAGACTATTGAAGCATCAATTATGCTGCAGTATAACTATAGGAAGTAATGATTCTGATGAACCTTTTGTTTGTTTTCTTGATTTTTTTTTTTATTAATCGTGAGCATTATGAGCAAAATTGTGAGCATTATAGGCAAAATGAAAAGCATTATGGGTGGCATGAGTGAGAATTAGAGAATAGCATTATAGGGAAAATTTGGGGAATAATTTACCGAGCCCTAGTTAGGGGTAGTGGCTATATCGTTCCCACTGGTGGACAATCCCACACCTGCATGATGGTGGGGCATCTTTGTGTTCTTCCTTCTGCTGGAGGACATACTTTAGTTATCTAAATTAAGCTAGCAGTTTTAAATTAATCAATATTCAAAGTTTTAAATTAAAAAACACCAACGTTTCGACCGTTCAGTGGTCTTTTTCAAGGTGAAATGAATTGAGGAGCGTATGGTGAGCTTATATGATATAAAAGTACCCATTGTGTGTGGTTGGGTGGAACTGCTAATTAAATTGGTTGTTCTGTGCCTTCCCAGGTGGGCTTGGATTGGATTACTTGGGTGTTGCTCTTCTGGTCCATTAGTGTTGTGTCCAGGGGCATTGTAGCTTGAATTGTCCAGTGATGAACTTCTGGTCAGTAATTTTTTTATTTAGTTTCTTATAGCCTTGGTAGATTTTGTCTGGTAATGGTCGTCATAGGGAATTCGTCAGGTAATGATCATCATTTCTTTACTTGTAATGTTATTATTCATACCTGCTGTTGAGTCCATTAGGGAAGACTGTTTGCAGTTGGTTTCTAGTCTTACATTTCATGCAAAGTCAGCGAGTAATATAGAAAATTCAGATTCCGATTCAGATGCAGGTGTGACGATGGCTTCCAGAAGACAGTTCATTTCTTCCATTGGAGAGTCCAGTTTGAGTCGCCCACGTCGGCAAACTCAACTTCCATCTCGTTTTAGGTCCGAAAGTGACAGCGACAACAATGATGGAGCTATCTGCTCAATATGTGGAAACAACGAACCTGAAGGGCTGGGAGATGAGATAGTTTTCTGGATAGACTGCTCAAATTGTGGAGAATGGGCGCATAACCTGTGTGCGTTTGGAAAAAATACCATCACTAGACAATATATATGTAATAACTGTTAAAAAATCAATGTTGCTACTTATTATTATTATTTTGTCACGACTATACCTTCAACTTGACTTGTTTCATGCCTCATTTCAATGAACCAATACTTTAAAATATTTTTTTAGTTTATTAACCATATCGGCGATAATAGGCCTTTTGCGTGCCTATCGTCGCCACTTAACCACTCCAGAATTGACTGTTATTGTCCCAAGCTAACTCAACAGAATAACGCAGTTATTGGTTGCACACGTAGCTTAGTGGTGTCCCTTACCATATGCATCCAAATTTTATCGCTGACTGCAGCGGTGAAGGAGCTATATCGAGAATGGACCAGAACGCGGTGATAATAGGCAAGTTTACGCTAGGGTTCTTGTGAATCTTTTTAAGGGTGCCCGCACACCGCCTACGCAATTTTTTGTTGATGGTTGCTATGCACGATTACTACTATTGTATACTTACAGGGGCTTCTCCACTACAACACAAGGACAAAGTACCTGCCGAAGGAACCGCTCACTAATTTTAGAGCGAATCTGGAGGAAATATTGGGGCCTGGTTATAAAACTTTGGGGCACTTTTTTGGAGCGGTGCGGTAACTTGGAGCTCCGCAATTTGGTGCACTACTAGCCGAGCTGATACTCTACTGCAAGACAGCGAGTTCTTATCCATTTCAATATTATTTAATGATAAATTCGCAATTTTTTCTGATATTAAAAAATACTCGTTGTAGTGCAGTTCATTTTTTTTGGTTTACCCGTGTATAAAATTTTTGTGTCGTTCTCATTATTAGATTCCAAGAAAAACTGACCCAACATTTGGAACTTTAATTCCACTCGCAATTCTTAAGAAATAGCCCCACCCCCATATCTCGTACTACGAGTACGCGAGCAATTTTTTTTCAATTAGTTTGTATAGGTTCTAAAAAGAGCCCGCCTATATCAAGAGTAAACAAACATCAATACAACAATAACAAGAGAGTCCGAAGAGAGAGCAGTTTATTGGAGATAGCCAAAGGTGAAGGTATTAGATTTGCGCAGCTTGGGAAGTCTTCGCTCCGTAGAAATCAAGCCTGGTGGATCCATCCGCTTGAGTTCAGGTGCGCATAGTCCGGAGAACGGCTACTGGTGGAGAGGCAGCCTGGTGCAACTTGCTGTGTGAGCTCAGACAACGTATGGAGAGTTGCTGTAAACGAATAAAAGACAACAAGAAGCTAAACTAACACACCACAACTTCGCAAAGTATACTTCTGCTACTACTGCGCGATTGTTTCTGCTCGGGTATTGGCGGGAATAAATTAATGTCCGGATCTACAGGCGGTGCGCGTTGCTATGTGCGGGCACCCTTAAGGAAGTACAGTTGTTGTGTCCTGGGCATTTGTTCCTCCTTGAAGTGCAAGTAAGTGTGGGTGGGGCTGTCTATGATTCCCTTGTCATGCATTCTATTCGTAAACTTATTGATTGCCTTCGCTAATTGTACTGTTGGGTCTGCGTCAATTTTCTCATATATGTTTGTATCTTCCAAGTGTTCTTTCCCGTCTGCTATGTATTTATCTCCGTCTTCTATTACTATGCCTGAACCCTTGTCTGCATTCTTTATCACTATTTCTGGGTCGGCTGCTAGTTCCTTGAGAGCTTGAATTTCTGCTCTGGTCATGTTTTGGAAGAAGCTTGTCTGTTCTAATTCTTTTATGTCTTTCTCTATTCTCTGTAGGTACGTCTCTACTTCGTCTGAGGCTCTGGGTGGCACCCAAGTGCTCTTTTGTCTGAATGGATGTATCTCCTGTGACTCACTATTTCTGAAGTAGTACTTTAGTCTGTTCGAATGTTGGAACTCTCGTACTGTGTCATTCAATTTCTCTCTGTTAATACGTGTAGTTGGGATGAAGTTGACACTGAGTTAGCGTCTTTGTCGATAGATTTGTTATGTATTTGTGTGCGTCTGTGTTGTCCGTGCTGGTTTTGTTAAGTGATCTCTCATATCTGTCTCGGTTGTTGTGTGGTTTATACGTTCTGTTCCTAATTGATATGCTAGTTCTAGGTTTACTAATTGTGCAAGTGTTATAATATATCCTTGATTCAATACTGGGATATACTTGTGAATTCAGAGTTGAGTTTAATTGGATAGTATATTTATCAATTTGAATACAAGGAATACAAGGAATACAGTATGTATTGACATTGTTTGATATGACTGCGGAACTGTCCGCCTGTCTCCCTATTGAAAACCCTGGTAGGTCCCCCCGAACAGCTGTGGTTGCTGTCCCGGCAGACCTTGCCCTCCGGGTGGCAGCAGCTGTGGTGGCTGCTGGCCCAGAGGGTAGGGTTGGAGTGGAGGTCTCTGCTGTGGCTGCGCAGGTGGCAGTCTCGTTATCAGCGTCTGCAGCATCCCAGACAGTCTGGCTACCTCTTCAGCCATGGGCTTGTTGCTGGCTGCTGCTTTGTCTCTGAGGGGCATTCTCTCTCACTGCTGTGGTACTTTGTCTTTGCTGTCTGGGTTGGGCTTGATTGTTCCTATCGTACGGCCTGTACCTCGTGGCTCTCTGCGTCCTCTCCCTCTCCGGTCTCCTCAAGTTCTCCAGCTTCTTCCTCTTCGCCTCCTCCAGTATTCCCTTCAGCTTGTCTATGTTTTCCTCCGTCTTCTGGAGCATGTCCATGTGCTTTCTCTTGACCTCTCTTCTGGATCTGTCTGCCTCTCTCCTCATGGTTTCAATCTGGGTGTTGACCTCCCCTTGCAGCTTTTGTTTTGCCATCTTGTAGTGGTCCTCGAGAGCCTGGACATACTCACATGGTTGAGTCGAATCTTCGTTTCACTGTCGACAGCTCAGCCAGGAGGGCATTGCATGTCACTTCTACTCTCAGTCCTCTGGGAGTTTTGTCCAGTGTCTTGCAGTCTCTGATGAAGGCTAGGTGACTTCTTATTTTTGTTAGGTTTGATTTTGTTCTTTTATAGGTTTGCCTCAGCGACAGTAGCTTCTTATCTTCTTCCTCCTCCGTCTCTCTTAGGAGGTCTTCCTCCTCGCTAATGGCCTCTACGTTGATGTGGTCGGCGGATGGCAACATCTCAGGATCAGTCATTTCCTGGGCTAGGGTTGGGGCTGGGGCTGGGTTAGGGATAGGGATGGTGGCTATAATTTCTCCTGTGGACGATCCTACGGGCTAGTGCTAGGGTTGGGGCTTGGGCTTGGGGTAGAGGCAAAGGGTCCTGCCTTCTCTCTCCCTTCTTTATAGTATCTTTTAAAAATTACCCATCTGAGTTTTAGCTATATGATGATGACAAAGCATTATTTACAGTTGTAATTTCCCATAAGAAACATTTAATAGGTGTAGAATGAGTTGAATGAGACCAGTAATAAAGTATGAAAAGAATGACTATATAAAGTGTGCGGGACCGTCCAGATCTTGTCCCGATGAAGTTGAGTATACCAGTTAGCAAGTAGCTAATGTCAGATCCCTTGAAATATAGACTCACTAGCGAGTAAAGATTAATACCAACAGGTGGCAGTGTACAGAGTAACTGACATTAATATTAAAATATTGGTAACTAACAAAAATGATGCTTTGTTTACTGTTATAAACAAAAGAGGAATGACATCGACGATCGACGACATCGACGACTAACGCCGAGGACATCGACGAGGTTAAAACTGAGTATGCGCGTATGAGTGAGTATGCACTTATGAGTGAGTATGTAACAGAGTGAAGCTAGCTAATAAGTTATGAAGATATGTCTTGTGGAGGGCTAGAACCCGAATATTCTCCGGGGGGGAGTGTGTTTTCTTCCAATAAGGGTACGAGTTTATGAATGGCTCTCCTGTAGACTCCTTTTTGAGTCTTTACAGTAGCAACTCTGACCAAACCGTCGGCTCCTGGGTGAGTTTGAGTTACTTTTCCCAATGGCCATGATCGAATAAAGAGATCAGAATCTTTGATGATCACTATGTCACCCACTTGTAGTGACCGTTGAGGCTGCTTAAACTTGCTAATTCTGTTTAGCTGAGTAATGTAGTAGTCACTGCTCCATCTTTGCCAGAAGTCCGCTACAAGTCGTTGTTGCAAGTTCCATCGGGTAAGTCCATTTATTTTGCGTGTTGTAAGATCAGGAACAGGAACTGACTTGAGTGCTTTGCCAATTAAAAAATGACCAGGGGTGAGAACCTCTATACCGTCATCTGAAGAAGATTCCAGAGGAACTAGAGGGCGGCTGTTGAGAACTGCCTCTATCTCAACTGTGATTGTATACAGTTCGTCCATAAACAAGTTGTGAGAGCCTATCACTTTGTTGAGAAGTAGCTTCATCGATTTCACAGCAGCTTCCCACAATCCGCCAAAGTGTGGAGATCGAGCTGGAATATGGGACCATTTGATATTTTTAGCTGTGCAAAAACGAATCACGGCATCCTGAACTGTAGTCGAATTTAGAGTGTTGTAAAGGTCTTTCAGTTCCCGCTGAGCACCGATAAAGTTCGTACCATTGTCGGTGGTAAGAGTTTCGGGACAACCTCGACGAGCCACAAAACAACGGAGAGCAGCAAGAAAACCTTCGGAGGAGAGATCTCGGACGACTTCTAAGTGTACGGCTTTCATGGCCATACAGACGAAAACACAGATGTAAGTTTTTACCAACGTACGTGCTCGAGTATACCCACGCTTGATCATAATAGGACCAGCGAAATCAGCTCTGGTATGGTGGAATGGAGAAGTCGGTGTGACTCGTGTAGCTGGCAACTGACCCATGAGTTGAGTAGTCGTTCGAGAGTAGGTCTTTCTGCAGCGAACACAGGCTCTAGAGACACTCTTTGCAAGGTGCTTGACTCCAATCACATGAAACCGTAGAGATAAAATAGCAAGCAAGGCACTAGGGCCAACATGCAAGTTATCAACATGTAACTGGACACAGATTAACTTAGAGAGTCTATCAGATCGATGTAGGATGATGGGATGTTTCTGGCTGACAGTCAAAAAAGAATTCTCCAAACGTCCACCAACATGAATTAGACCTTTTTTATCTAGATATGGGTGGAGATGAAAAATCTTGCTCTGTTGAGAAACTTTTCCGGTAGTCTGAAGTGAGACAAAATCAGCATCGAAGCAGCGTTCTTGACTGAGCTTCACCAGTTTAGTTTCTGTGTTCTGTAATTCCTCCAGAGACAACTGTGGTGACTGAGTTCTGGAACTAGGCAATAACCTGCAGTTGGTAACAAAACGTATACACCATGACAAAACCCTTTTAAGGTGAGTGTATGAGGAAAAAACCTCAGTGATGTCTTCTGGAGGAGGAGAGGTAATCAGAACTGCAGCCTTAGTCTCAGTTAAAATCTTCTGATTCCTCCAATCAGTACGACATGGCCACAGAGAAGGAGATTCGAGCAGCCAAGGAGGGCCTTTCCACCATAGATCATGTGAAATCAGTTCACTTGGAGATGCTCCTCTGGATGCCACATCAGCAGGGTTGCACTCTGTAGGAACATGTCTCCAATGTGTGGATGGAATACGGCTAACTGTGTCCATGACTCTGTTACAGACATAAGACTTGAGCTTTGCAGGTGGAGTAGACAGCCAACACAGTACAATGGTTGAATCACTCCAGGCATATATATCTGTAAGGGAAATAGAAAGAGCATTAGAAACAGTAATAAGAATTTTACTTAACAACTGAGCTCCACAGAGTTCTTTTCTTGGAGTGGTAGATCCACAGATAGGAGTGACTTTAGTCTTGGCTATCAGCAGTGAAGTTGAGACAGATGTGTCTGAGTAGACAGCTCGTAAGTAGACAACTCCAGCATAGGCAGAATCTGAAGCATCACTGAAGCCATGCAGTTGGAGACTTCTGACTTGCTTTCCCTTTTCCAGGGGCTAGGGCTAGGGCTAGGGCTAGGGCTAGGGCTAGGGCTAGGGCTAGGGCTAGGGCTAGGGCTAGGGCTAGGGCTAGGGCTAGGGCTAGGGCTAGGGCTAGGGTTGGGGCTGGGCTAGGGGTAGGGATAGAGGCTATGTCTCCATTCCCTCTGTTGGACGATCCAACGCTTACGTTGTGTCGAGGCTGTCTTGTCGTCTTTCTTCTGTTGTTTGACATTTTCTACGCTAAGTCTAAGTATAGCAGTTCCAATATACTTTTACTTTAATTTTTAATTCAATACACCAACGTTTCAACTTATAGATAAGTCTTTTTCAAGGTGAAATGAAATGAGGAGCGTATGGTGAGCTTATATATGATATAAAGTACCCATTGTGTGTGGTTAAGTGGAACTGCTAATTATATTCAGAGTTCTATACCTTCCCTCTGTGTTGGGTTAGGTTTGAATTTCTTGGGTGTTGCTCTTCTGGTCCATTAGGGCTGTGTCCAGGTACATTGGATAATGTGTATCTCCTTCCATGGCTTGCATTGTCCAGTGATGTACTCCTTGTCTATTATTGCTTTATTCAGTTTCATCTACATTGAATTATGGCTTTGGTAGATTTCGTATGGTAATGGTCGTCATAGGGAATACTCGTCCGGTAATGATCATCATTTGTTTACTTGTGCTGTTGTTATTCAAATCTGCTGTTGAGTCCTTTAGGAAAGACTGTTTGCAGAGTGTTGATCCAGTGTCTCTCTCTGTCATCTAGCTGGTCTGCTCTACATCTCTCCAGAATGGTGAGTCTTATGTCTTTGTCTAAGCTGTGGTTTAGCTTTAGGAAGTGCTTGTATATAGGTAGGTTAGTCTTAGTTCTACTGGCTGCTCTGTGTCCAGCCATTCTTTGTGATAGTTGTCTCTGTGTCTGTCCCACATATTGGTTTCTTGTTTTACATTTCATGCACTCTAACAAGTAAATGACATTTCTATTTGAGCAGTTGGTCTGCTTTGGTGTGGGGAAGGACTTGTGGTCATGGGATGAGGTTACCCTCTGTTTTTTTGACATGATTGGACAGCATTTGCAACCTGCAATGCCACAACATGCCGAGTGTCCTCCCAGACTAGGTGTAGTTGTGATAACTATCTCTTCCTGCGTTATTGGAAGTTTGGGTTGACCTTTGACCTTGGCTCTCACCAGGGTATTTCCCAGGGTTCTGGTTTTCTTTAGGCTCAAGCAAGGTTTGGGTACATGTCCCTCTTCTGTGGGGTTTGGTTTTATGATACTCTTTAGCTTTTTTACGTCTAGGTCTGACGTGTATTCCGTCACAAAGAAGGTATCGTAGGGGCACTGTTCCCTCTCTCTCTGTGCGATTATGTTGGGTCTGGTATGGTAGTCTACTTGTCTCTGTACCTCTTTAATCAAGTGAGACGGGTAGTCTCTGTCTCTGAATATGTCATACATTTTCTTTTGTATTTGTCTGTACGTCTGTTCATCAGAGCATGCTCTCAGTAGTCTTGTCATTTCTCCTTTAATTAGACTTGAGAATGTGGTCTTGGGGTGGGCTGAGGAGTACTGTAAGTACTGGAATTTGTTTGTCTTTTTGAAGAATGGTTTAATGTCCAGTTTTTGTTCTCTGTCGTGCCTGTCTCCCTTGTATATTGTAGTATCTAGGAAGTCTATGCTGTCTTTTGAGTGTTCATAGGTGAATTTAATAGTGTCGTGACTGCTGTTGAGATAGTTCATGAATTTTTCTAGCTCTTGTTCAGTGTCTGGCCATACGCACAGTACGTCATCTATGTACCTCTTCCATATCACTGGTTTTATGTGGTAATTGTCCAACAGTCTTTCTTCCAGTTCTGCCATGAATAGATTGGCATAGGCTGGGGCCATTTTTGTGCCCATTGCCGTTCCCTGTACTTGGTGGTACATGGAGTCGGCAAACTGAAAGTAGTTTTTTGTCAGTACTATATTTAGTAAGTCTCTCATTGTTTCAGGTGGTATTTCAACGTCATCCGAGTCCGGATTGTTGCGGTAGAGTCTGTTGAGGACTGCCTCTATTCCGTCTCTGTGTGGGATGTTAAGGTAAAGGGCTTTTACGTCTATGGTTGCCAGTATGCAATTGTTTGGGATGGTCGTGTTCTCTATCAAATCAATGATGTGGTTGGTGTCTTTAATGTACGAGTCTATTTTTTTGACGTGTGGTTGTAGGTGTAGGTCTACTAGTTGTGAAATTTTCTCTGTTGGGCCTCCACAGCCACTTACAATTGGCCTCACTGCTATGGGGTTCTTGTGTATCTTTTTTAAGAAGTACAGTTGTTGTGTACGTGGCATTTGTTCCTGTTTAAAGTGTAGGTAACTGTGGGTGGTGCTGTCTATGATTCCTTTGTCAAGCATTCGGCTTGTGTATTTGTTTATTGCCTTCGCTAATTGTAGCGTCGGGTCTGCATCTATCATCCTGTATATGTTTTTGTCCTCTAAGTGTTCTTTTCCGTCTGCTATGTACTTTTCTCTGTCCTCAATGACTATGCCAGAACCTTTGTCTGCATTTTTTATTACTATGTCTGGGTTAGCTGCTAGTTCTTTGAGAGCTTTAGTTTCAGCTCTAGTCATGTTTGGGAAGAAGCTTGTAGGTTCTAATTCTCCTATGTCTTTTTCTATTCTCTGTAGGTACTTTTCTACGTCGTCTGAGGCTCTAGGTGGCATCCAAGTGCTCTTTTGTCTGAATGGATGTACTTCCTGT